>ULQE01050700.1_pt1 | contig 22400 bp, 17 predicted proteins | sample 1954171 | NCBI WGS metagenome assembly ULQE01 (sample SAMEA4835647, study PRJEB28245) | human gut metagenome | biome: gut microbiome; material: fecal sample | place: Denmark | collected 2008
TCTATTTTATCTCGTTTGTACCCCTTGTACACCGATGCTTAACAACCTTGATGAACATGAAAGAAATAAGCAGCTGATAAAGGGAATTTCCGAAGAAATAGATGGCTGCGATTTTAGAGAAATTGATGATGTTAAAGCATTAAATCAATCGGCTGAACCTCTTATTTTGCTTAGTCATAGATCAACAGATAAGAAATATGGTGATGCTATAGAAAAACTTCTTTCGAGTATAGGGATTAAGAATAATCAGTTGATTTATACATCACATCCTTTACACAAAATACCGTTGGACAAGAATATATATGAATACTTGAGAGAGTCATTTGGTAGAAAAATCTTTGTTATTGTTTTATGGTCTAATGAATATTTGGATAGCCCGGCGTGTTTAAATGAAATGGGAGCAATGTGGGTAACGCAATCGGATTATACGAATATTTATGTACCGTCGTTTGACTTTACTAATCCTAAATACTATCAGTGCGCTGTGGACAAGAATAAAATGGGAGCAGTTCTTGATGGAAGTGACAACTGTAAAGCGAGTATTGTTGAATTGAAAAACAAACTGGTAGAAATGTTTGGGTTGGACGTTGACGAAAATCAATGGATATATTCGTTAGATCAGTTTATAGAGGATATTTCAAACTAGCATTTTAGTGAAGGAGGTAGTTACATGACCAATTTCGATAATTTGAAAAAAGAGCCGAAATTTAACACATTTTCCGATGTGGCGATTGCGGCTGAGAAAATTTTATATATAGATTCTACCTCCTGCATCATAAACTGCCGCAGGGCGATGGAGTTTGCAATAAAGTGGATGTATTCGGTCGATGCTTCCCTTATCATGCCTTATCAGGATAATCTGATAAGTCTTATGAGTACGGAGGAATTCAGGGATATCATTGATGAAGACCTTATGAAGCGCATGGACTTCATCCGAAAGATGGGTAACAATGCTGCTCATTCCAGCAAGAAGATTACAGAGGACCAGGCTATTCTATGTCTTGAGAATCTTCAGATTTTCTTAGATTTTGTATGCTGTTGCTATGCGGATGAATATGATGAGCATACCTTTGATAAGTCCCTGCTTGCAAAAGACGAAATCGAACAGGTAAAAAAAGATTTCCCTGACGTTGATATAGAAAAGATGATTGCAGAGAATTCTGCATTAAAGAAAGAACTGACATCCCGCCGTGTAGAGCAGGTTGAGACTTATGTTCCGAAGCCACTTGATCTTTCTGAGTATAAAACACGTAAGATATATATTGATGCCATGCTTATGGATGCCGGTTGGAAAGAAGGTTCCGACTGGATCAATGAAGTTGAGCTTCCGGGAATGCCTAATAAATCTGAAGTTGGCTATGCGGATTATGTCCTTTATGACAATTCACATAAGCCCCTTGCTGTTATTGAAGCAAAGAGAACCTGTGTCGATGTGTCAAAAGGACGCCAGCAGGCAAAGATTTATGCAGATCTTTTGGAAAAGCAGTATAAGAGAAGACCTTGTGTTTTCTTAACCAATGGTTTTGAAACGAGAATTATAGACGGACAGTATCCGGAGAGAAAGGTTGCATGCATTTATTCCAAGGCTGACCTTGAGAAGATGTTCAATCTCAGAAGGATGCGGACATCCCTTGCTCATATAAATGTTGATAAAAAGATTGCCGGTCGTTATTATCAGGAAGCTGCAATTAAGGCTGTATGTGACAGCTTTGATAAGAAGAACCGCCGTAAAGCACTTCTTGTTATGGCAACAGGCTCCGGTAAGACAAGAACAGTAATAGAACTGTGCCATGTTCTTCTTGATGCGGGATGGATTAAGAATATTCTTTTCCTTGCAGACAGAACATCGCTTGTAACCCAGGCAAAGAGAGCATTTGTTAATAACTACTCTTCACTTTCGGTGACAAACCTTTGTGAAGAGAAAGATAACTATAATGCACACTGTGTTTTCTCAACCTATCAGACAATGATGAATTGCATTGATTCTGTAAAGGTTGAGGATCAGAAGTTGTTTACCAGCGGTCATTTTGACCTCGTAATATGTGATGAGGCCCATAGGTCCATTTATAACAAATACAGAGATATCTTTACCTACTTTGATGCTCCGCTGGTAGGTCTTACGGCTACGCCTAAGGATGATATCGATAAGAATACTTATGAGATTTTTGAATTGGAGCCCGGAGTTCCGACATACGGATATGAACTTGGTCAGGCTGTAACTGATGGATATCTTGTGGATTTCCTATCTGTAGAAACAAGGCTTAAGTTCATTGAGCAGGGAATTGTATATGCGGATCTTTCCGATGAAGATAAGGCAATTTATGAAAGCACTTTTGAGATGGAAGACGGAGATGTTCCGGAGGCTATCAGTTCATCTGCGCTTAATTCATGGATTTTTAATGAGGATACCATCCGGCAGGTGCTGCATACAGTTATGACCGAAGGTATCAAGATAGATTATGGTCAGAAGCTTGGAAAGACGATCATTTTTGCCAAGAATCATGATCATGCGGAAAAAATCCTTGAAATCTTCAATAAAGATTACCCGCATTTGAACGGATTTGCCCAGGTAATCGACAATAGGATCAACTATGCTCAGACTCTTATTGATGAGTTTTCTGAGCCGAACAAGCTTCCTCAGATCGCAATATCCGTAGATATGATGGATACCGGTATCGATGTACCGGAAGTATTGAACCTTGTGTTCTTTAAGAAAGTAATGAGCTATGCCAAGTTCTGGCAGATGATCGGACGTGGTACTCGACTTTGCCCAGGACTCATTGATGGGGGAGATAAGAGTAAGTTTTATATTTTTGATTTCTGCGGTAACTTCGAGTTCTTTCGCATGAGTAAAGGAAAACCAACTGCAAATATGATTGCGCTTCAGGGTGCAATCTTTAATCTGCAGTTTGAGATCACATATAAGTTGCAGGATCTTGAATATCAGGTAGACAGGCTTATAGCGTATCGTAATGCGTTGGTAGAGATGATGACCGGTAAGGTACAGGAACTTCCGCGTGAAAACTTTGCGGTAAGACAGCATCTGAAATATGTTGACTTGTATTCTGTTGAGGCAAATTATCAGACGCTGACATATGAAGATACATTGATAGTACGTGAAGAGCTTGCTCCTCTGATTCTTCCGAACGATGACGAGGCGAGTGCGGTGCGCTTTGATGCCCTTATGTATGGCATAGAACTTGCATACCTTGTGGGTAAGAAATACGGAAAAGCCCGCAGAGATTTGTTTAAACGTGTCGGGGGTATCGCCAGCGTTGCAAACATACCGGAAATAAAGGTGCAGGCAGAACTTATCGATAAGATACTTCATACAGATTACATCGATAACTGCGGCATTAATGAGTTTGAGGAAATAAGAGAAAAACTCCGTAATCTCATGAAATATATTCCTCATACCAAGCTTCGTTATGATACGAACTTTGAGGATGACATCCTTGATGTTTCCTGGAATGAGTCAGAGCTGGAAAACGATGACCTTAAGAACTACAAGGCAAAAACGGAATATTATATCCGTGAACACCAGGATAATGAGGCAATCAAGAAGCTTAAGTCCAACATTCCGCTGTCTCATGACGATATAGAGGCACTGGAAAAGGTCCTTTGGTCTGAACTTGGCACCAAAGAAGAATATGAGCAGGAATACGGCTCTAAGCCTTTGGGCGAGCTCGTTCGCGAAATTGTCGGTCTTGATATGAATGCGGCCAAGGCAGCATTTTCAGAGTACCTGGAGAGCAACAACCTTGATAGCCGGCAGATATACTTTGTGAATCAGATTGTCGAGTATATCGTTCATAACGGCATGATGAAAGATCTGTCCGTGCTTCAGGAATCTCCTTTTACGGATCAGGGAAGCGTGGTTGAGATATTTACAGATCTTAATGTCTGGATGGGAATTCGGAAGGTAATAGAAAGCATAAATGATAACGCGATAGCGGCATAAAATAATTAAAGGAGAATGGCTTTAAAAGCCTGTTAGGGAAAATGAAGGCTGGAGATATTATTGCTGGAAAGTGGCTGGTTAAGGCTGAATGCGAAGGGGGAGGCCAAGGAACTGTATACAAGGTAGCCGAACAAAACACAAGTGAAGCGGAATATGCATTAAAGTTTTTGCATAAACAAAAGGATTCAGAGCGTAGAAAGAGAATGCATTATGAAGTCCAGAATGTTTCTCGGTTAGATAGTATTCATTTGATGAGAATTGTGGAATCAAATGCGGATAGATATGGGGACGAAACTGTAAAACTGTATTATATTGCAGATTTTATCGAAGGAATATCTCTAGAAAAATATGTTGAATCACATGATACGGATTTTGATACGGCGCTTAATTTCTTTGTGGAATTGCTGAATGTTTTATACTATTGTCATTCGAACAATATCATTCATAGGGATATTAAACCAGATAATATTATGTTGCCAAACGGTGAGCTGATGTCTTTTGTTCTTATAGATTTTGGATTGTCGTTTAATCGTTAAGAACAAGAGGGAATAACAGAAACAAATCAGCAACTTGGAAATCGATTCATTCTTTTGCCCGAGCTGGTGAGTGGATCCTCTGAACAGAAGAGAATGCCGCAATCTGATATTACTCAGGCAACGGCAGTGTTTTTATACTTATTGACGGGCTGTATTCCAAATTCGTTGTTTGATGGAGAGGGAAAACAACCGCATCTTAGGCAACGATGCCAGGGGATTTTGCGTTCCAAGGTATTGGAAAGAAATGCATGGGATAATATTAATTGTATTCTTAGTAAATGTTTTGCCAACAATGTTGAGGAACGTTATTCGGATGAAAAGGAACTGCTACGAGAAATTCAAAATATACATGAGCGTCGTGTGACAGAGATTGGAGGAGATGTAATGGTGATGAATGCTGAGATATCTCAGAATACTAATAATGGGCTTACCACCTTACGATATTCTGAATTGATGAATAATTTAAATCCTTGTTTAGAAATATGTAATCCAGCGGGATTGCAATTACCATTAGAGACAAATGTTGAACAATTAATCACGTATGGAATCGCTTTGCCCAAACCTGTTCAAGCAAAAGTTGTAAAGTATTATTTGGATGGGGATTTTGCAACTGCCACGGAGCATGTTTGGCCAAGAGCGATTAGCATTCTTCGTAGAAGAATCCTGTCATTGGGTGAAGAATTTGTAGCAGACATGGTCGAGACAACTGATTTGGAGTATGTTAGAGAACTGCCTGCATACAAAGTTATTGAGTTAGCTAATGAACTCGGGTTTATAGATAAAAAAGGGAAAAGGCAACTTCTTAATGCTAATGAATATTACAATTTTTTTCAGAATACAGAGGCTGACGATTATGAAGAAATGCCAAAAGATGAGGCAAATATTATTATAAAAAATGGAATTAAGTATATTTTATATAACAATGAAGATTCTTTTGGGCTTCAATTTAATGATTTTAGGGAGAAGTTAAAAACAGGCAGAATATCAGAACTTTTTGAAGATGATGAGGTTATGTTTGAATCATGCCCCTATTTTTACTTGAAAACAACAGTTAGATCTTTGCTGAATTTGTTCTCTGAAACGGAAGAGATTGAGTTCGATAATGTTTCAATCAACATGAACAGCTTTTTCCCGATGGCATGGGGGAGATTAAAGTTTGATGAGAGAAGAGCTCTTGCAGACATGTATTCAGATTATCAAAGCAACAGAGATACTAAGCGCGTAAATGTGCTTAGTAAAATAATGGTAGCCGTTCATGGATTTGACTATGTCAAAGAAAACGAAAGATCTCGTACATATATTGCGGTTGCACGTAAATTAAAAGATGTTCATTTCTCAATGAATAATTTTTATAATGAGCCTAGCCAGATAAAGCTATTAGAGGATCTAGGAACGGTAATTCCTCCCTTAGCTTTAAAAGATTGTATAACTGCAATACTCTTTATAAAGTTAGGAAATCAGTATGGAACAAGCTGGTCTGCTGAAGATATAGCGGACAGATTGTTAGCTCGACTAACGGAAACTGAGTGGAGAACGTACTTGGAGCAGTACTTTAAAGAGGAAGAGGATTTACAGGATTATATTACAAATTGTAATAAGATGAGAAAGAACTGGAAAAATGTTATTGCTACTTACAAGCTAAAGGAGTTAAATATTACTGATGTCATAGCAAAAAGATTTGTTTCCATTTAAGTTTCTTTTGGGTACATTTTGGGTACAGTAGCATTTGAACGGTATGAATATATCGAAAAACGTATCAAATGATACGCAAAAGAAGTACGAAAAGAATAGAAAAAAACGGTTTGAATTTCTCAAGTAAATGAGTTTGAATAAACAAAAATGTTTAGGAAATCCAGCGTTTATGCGGGTTTGCAGCACTTTTAAAAGTCTTTTGATAACAATTTGATAACGGTTGCATGAGAGCCATTATTCTTGTGATCTGGTGGTTTTAGGGTTAGAGAATGATTGACAGGTGGTTGTGCAACAAATAAATCCATATTTATCTAAAAAGCCCTTAGCTGTGGGTATAAAACTCATGGCTAAGGGCTTTTGTCGTGCTTATTTATCTGGTTTGAGTTTGTCTTGGAACATTTCGACCGTAAATGGTAAACCACACATCTCTAGAACTACACCTCCAAGTTTGGGATAATGTTGGAAAAGTTGTACAATACACTTTTCCCATTTTTCACGTAAACGGTACAACGCACGTCCTTGTCCAAAATAAGCTGCCTGATTTGATCTCAGGCAGCCTGGTTTACTGTTTCCGTATCCCGGCCGGAAGATCTTCCGACCATGGAAGCAGTTTTTCTAAGTGATCGTTGAACTTATCGATTATGTCGTCCATATGGACCGGTATCTCCTCCAGAAGATATTTGAAATACTCATACGGTCTCAGGTTGTTAGCTTTGGCAGTCTCCGCAAGTGAAAACAGAATTGCGCTTGCATTTGCCCCATTGACCGTATCGATCAGGACGAAATTCTTTCTGGATATCACAAAATTCCGGATCTTGCGCTCGGCTTCGGAATTATCCAATGGAACATCAGCGGTCGACAAACAAGCCAGAAGGTAGTTCTTCTGGTTCATGGAATACGTCAATCCTTTTCCGGTCTCGGATTTTGGTGGAACGGTTCCAACCTTGGCTCTTACCCATTCAAAGTACTCATCGACTTTCACCCGGAGTTCTTTTTGACGCTTTTCCAGGCGTTCATCCGTTGACAGACTGCGATAAGCTTTATCCATGTCAAACAGTTCACCGATCCTACGGAGGGCTTCCCGTGATACGTTAAGTTCATCCGAACGATCTGTGTTGTCCTGCAATGCCTTAACGGCATTGGAATAATGGCGTCTCGCATGGACCCAGCATCCACAGATGGTGATATTTCTGTCAAGTGTGTGATAAGCTTCATATCCATCACAGCAGAGATATCCCTGATAACCTGCAAGAAACTCTTTCGGATGGGAGGCTGCGCGCGTCTTCTGGTATTCAAAGATCACGACTGGATGTGCACTTTTCTCTGTGGTGTAGACCCACATGTAACTTTTACTTCCAGCCTTCCTTTCATCTTTTGAGACCATGACCGTTGTCTCATCTGCATGGATGATCTCTTCGGATAAAAGTTCTTCTTTCATCCGGTCAAACAGCAGGGAAAAATACCGCTCCGCAGCCATGATCATCCATCTCGCCATGGTCTGCCTGCGGATCAATGCCCCGTTATTCGCGAAAGCGGTCTCCAGCCGGTAAAACGGCATGGCGTTGATATACTTTGCGGTCATGATCCCTGCCAGAAGAGACGGTGTGGCAAGACTTCCTTCAAACAAAGCTGCCGGTCCATGTGCGCGTTTGATATCGCCGCATTTGCTGCAGCGGTAATTCTTTATGTGGTAGATTACGACTTTAAAAGATGCCGGTGTGAACTCCAAACGCGTTGTATCATCTCCATTGCCGTATTCTTTGTAAGTTCCACCGCAGTCGCATTCCAGATCTTTTCCGTTCAGGCTGCATTCCCGTTCTTCATGTGGGATGTCCTTTAACATCTCTTCACGGGACCCCTTTGCGTGGGATTTACGTTTTTTCGGTGAACCGGTTTTCTCAGGATCCGATACGATCTCTTCAACGGTCGGCTCCGACAGCTGTTTTTCTGTTGCATCAGTGATCAGCACTTCTGCCTCATTGAAGCAGAACTCCATCTGGTGCGGGATCTCACTGGACTTCTCGGTGCGGCGTCCGTACTGGTCTCCGAGCATGACATTGATGCGTTCTGTAAGAAGTGCCATCTGTTTGTTCATCTCGGTCATCTGGCTGGCCATGGAGAGGACCATCTCGATCAGGAGATCCTTGCTGAAACTCTTTAGTTGTTCTTTGGTAAAGGGTACTTTTTCTTCATTCATGAGAACAACTTAGCACAAAAGAAAAGATCTTTCAAGAGCAGAAACGCAACTGCGAAAAGTTGTGGAAAAGCGCTGAAAGCAGGACTTTTTCTATCATAATTATGCACCGGAATTTTGCAATCAGAAGCCAGAATACGTTCCTGGATAGACCTTCGGTATCGCTCTTTGCTGTTCGATACACAGTCCTTCCGTCAGCCATCGGAACTGCTGATCCGTCAGTTCCTTGAGGTCACGTTCACTGCGGGGCCACTGGAAGCTGCCGGTCTCCAGTCTTTTGTATAGTAATAGAAACCCATCACCTTCCCAAAGTAATCCCTTTATGCGGTCGGTACGCCGTCCACAGAAAAGGAAAAGAGAGTTTTGATAGGGATCCAGCTTAAAAGATGACTGTACCAGGCCAACAAGCCGGTCGATCCCGCTTCGCAGATCCGTGTAACCGCATGCAATGTAGATATGATCGATCCCGTTGGCATTGTTAAGCATTTAAGTTCCTCATGATCCGGGAGATCAGTTCCTCAGACGCAGAATTACTGAGACTGATCTGTATCCTGCCTGATTGGATAACCGCAGTGGTAGTTATATTGTTCGGGTTCTCCGCAGCCGAATGATCTGGCTGATGGATCTCAACAAACTCAGGAATTTCATTGCCAACGATTTCTCTGATCCGGCGTTGACGGTAATAAAAGCAGTTCTCACTGATGTGTTTTTCAATACACCAGGATTTAACAGAGAGTCCACTGGCCCGCTGTTCTCTGATCATAGTGATCCACTGTTGAGTGCGGATCTGTGCAACAAGTTGATGCATGATGATGCCTCCTTTGGTAGTTTTTAATGGGACTTGAAAAACTATCAAGTAATGTTTGGAGTCATTATCTCAAAATTTATGTGTGGTTGGAAGGACGGGCGTTGTACCGTTTACTTTTTCACACTAGGAGGTCAATTATGAACACCAAACTTGCCACAGCACAGATCCGTGTAAAAAACTGGGCTGCTATTATTCAGGAGCGCAACGAATCTGGTCTGTCTGTCAAAGATTATTGTGCACAGCATCAGCTTTCATGAGACTCTTATTATTACTGGTTCCGCAAAGTGAAAGAGGCCCTGCTTGTAGAAAGCGGCTTTGTTGAAGTAACGCAGCCAAAGCAGTTCCCTGTGCAGAGGTCTGTAACAGCTGATCCAAATGAAATGTTAACGCTCAAATTCTTCTGTGGTTCCAGTAACCGGAAGATCAAAGAGCTGGTCTGGGAGGAAGACGGCTTCCTGCTTATTTATAAGCGGCTGGAGGCGGGAACTTTTCAATGGCCCCGATCGGAAGCGGAAGCCCGGAACATCACTTCGGAGCAGTATCATCTGCTCATGAGCGGATACTCCATAGATCCATCTGTCCATAAGATCGATCCAAAACATCCAGTGTGACTTTTGTACAGAACAGAGAAGTTTTCTGTTTGATTCGAAAGTCTGTATGGGGATAAAAAGTTCTGTTTTTTATCCGCTTAACATGAATTGTGGACAGTCTTCTCTGCCACATGAAAAGTAAGCCGGATCCACCTGTTTTCAGGCAGCCTGGAAGGTATTCTCTACAGAAAGAACTGCTTTTGGAGCAGGAGTTTTCCACCGTCAAAATACCGAAAAGATATCGGTCTGATTTTTGTGTTTTTTCGCTTCTTCTGTTATACTGGATCCATAAAAGCGAAGGAGACTGATCGTCCGTATGGCACTTGCGTTATCAAAAGAACAGCTGACAAAACTGAATAAAAAAGATATCCTGCAGCTCTTGCTTGAAAGCATGGAGCAGGAAAAAGAATTACGTAGCCAGCTGGCTGTTCTTACGGATGAGTTGAAACGGACAAACCAGCAGATGCAGGTGATCCTTGAAAAATGGAACCTTGCGCAGGCAACTCGCTTTGGACGTTCTTCTGAAAAAATGACATATGATACCGGAGCCTGCCAGCAGTTGGAACTAGCCATCATGTACGCGGAATGTTTCAATGAAGCAGAAGCATGTTTTTTACGGCAAATCTTGCTAATAACCCCAGGTTTCGCCTATAATAGGATTCAGTATGAATAATAGAAAGAAGGGGGTTAAGCAATGCAGGCATATACATATATTTCTAAGGGAAAGTTTGAATTAGTGGAAAAACCAAAACCGGTGCTTATGCACGAACGGGATGCGATTGTAAAGGTAACACTGGCCAGCATCTGTTCCAGTGATCTGCATATCAAACACGGAAGTGTGCCGCGGGCGGTCCCTGGAATTACAGTCGGCCATGAGATGGTAGGAATTGTGAAAGAAGTTGGGGCAGCGGTGACCCATGTGAAGCCGGGGGACAGGGTCACTGTAAACGTAGAGACCTTCTGCGGTGAATGCTTTTTCTGTAAAAATGGATATGTAAATAACTGTACGGACGAGAATGGCGGCTGGGCCCTGGGATGCCGTATCGATGGCGGACAGGCCGAATATGTGCGGGTTCCATTTGCAGATCAGGGATTAAATAAGATTCCGGATGGAGTGACAGACCGGCAGGCACTGTTTGTGGGAGATGTGCTGGCGACCGGCTATTGGGCGGCGAGAATCTCTGAGATCACGGAGAAAGATACAGTTCTGATCATCGGTGCCGGTCCGACGGGTATCTGTACCCTTCTCTGCGTAATGTTAAAGAAACCGAAACGAATTATTGTCTGCGAGAAAGATGAAAACCGCGTCCGCTTTATAAAGGAGCACTATCCGGATGTATACACCGTTTTACCGGAGGAATGTCTGGAATATGTTCAGAAAAACAGTGATCATGGCGGAGCCGATGTAGTCCTTGAGGTGGCAGGAGCCCCCTCTACTTTCCGGTTAGCCTGGGAATGTGCAAGACCTAATGCAATCGTCACGGTGGTAGCGCTCTATGACGAAGCCCAGACGCTGCCGCTTCCGGATATGTACGGCAAGAATCTTACCTTTAAAACCGGCGGTGTAGATGGATGCGACTGTGAGGAAACACTTCGCCTCATTGCAGAGGGCAAGATCGATACGGAACCGCTTGTTACCCATACCTATCCGCTTAGCCGGATCGAAGATGCATACGAGCTTTTTGAGAACAAGAAAGATGGAGTGATTAAGGTAGCGGTGGAGTGCTAGTTGGATAAAGAAAGGTAAGAGATACATGCAGAACATCAGATGGGCAGTTCTTGGAACCGGAGTGATTGCAAATGAAATGGCCGTGGCCTTAAAGAAAAACGGGCGAAACATCGATGCGGTGGGCAACAGAACCCATGAGAAAGCGGTTGCATTTGCAGAAAAATATGGGATAAAAAAGGTATATGATAATTATAATGCCATGTTTACAGACCCGGATATTGATGTAATCTATATCACAACTCCCCATAATACCCATATTGATTTTATGCGCAGGGCAATTGAGAATGGAAAGCACATTCTGGTCGAAAAATCTATCACCTTAAACAGCCGGGAACTGGATGAGGCAATTGCTCTGGCGGATAAAAAGGGCGTCGTCATAGGTGAGGCCATGACGATTTATCATATGCCGATCTATAAAAAGCTTAAAGAGATTCTTGAGTCAGGGAAACTTGGAAAGGTGAATCTGATCACTATGAATTTTGGAAGCTTCAAAGAATATGATATGAACAACCGCTTCTTTAATAAAAATCTGGCCGGAGGTGCCATGCTGGATATCGGGGTGTACGCGCTTTCCTTTATCCGTTGGTTTATGGATTCCAAGCCGGATCAGCTTCTATCCCAGGTAAAACCGGCACCTACAGGGGTGGATGAACAGGCAGGATTGCTGCTGATGAATCAGGAAGGTCAGATGGCATCTGTTATGTTGTCATTGCATTCTAAGCAGCCGAAAAGAGGCATGGTATCCTGTGAAAAGGGATATATAGAAATCATGGAATATCCGAGAGCCTGGGAAGCGAGAATCACCTATACAGATTCCGGAGAAACGGAAGTGATTCAGACCGGTGAGCATGCAGATGCGCTGGCCTATGAGCTGGCGGATATGGAGAAAGCCATCCGTGGGGATGCAGAATGCATGCATTTGGATTATACAAAAGATGTGATGGATATGATGACGGAATTCAGAAAAGAATGGGGATTTCAGTATCCGGAGGAGATGTAAATTATGGTACGAAAACACATCTTTTTTTCAGGTGATGTCCAGGGCGTCGGCTTCCGCTACCGCTCCTTTTATATCGCCCAGTCCCTTGGCCTGACCGGCTGGGTGGAGAACCTGTGGGACGGAAGAGTGGAGATGGAAGTGCAGGGAAGCGAAGCTTCCATTCGGGAAATGTTAGCTCGGATTCAGCAGCAGAGATGGATCAACGTGACGAATATGGAGATCACAGAGATTCCTTGTGAAGAAGAAAGAGGATTTAAGATAAGATAGAGATAAAAACGAGGGGGATGTTACTATGTTTATCAATTTTTCCAATCATCCAAGCAAACTTTGGGCAGAGGATGAGAGAAATGCGGCTCTTCAGTATGGCACGATTGAGGATCTGGCCTTTCCGCAGGTTCCGGAAGGCGCAGTCTAATTACTGGCTAAGCCAGTGGTCATGATTTGCATTACCAGAGCCAATTCCATTTTTTGGTGTATAAAAATACAGGAAAATGACAAAAAACATGTAAATTTTTAGTTGGCTTTTTAGCATTCTATGGTAGACTAATATAGTATATCAAAAAATGGGAAGGAGACTCAAAAATGAGCCAAAAAGAAGAAAAAGGGCTAAAGTCCTTTAACAAGGGATTCCAAGTGCCAGATACCTACATTATCATCTTTTTAGTAGTCGTTATCGCAGCACTTCTGACATTTCTTGTACCAAAGGGATTTTACGAAACACAGGATATTTCATATATGATCAATGGTGTTGAGAAAACCCGTACAGTAATCAAGGACGGAAGTTTCCAGTATCTGACAGATGATGCAGGAAATGTAGTAACAGAAGGAGTAGCACTCTTTAGCGGAGATGGTGGAACAGGATTCTTCAACTATATGTATAACGGAATCGTAAATAGTTCTGCAATCGAGATTATCGCATTCCTTATGGTAGTAGGTGGTGCATTTGGTATCATGATTCGTACAGGTGCGATTGAATCTGGATTGATCGGATTGATCCGTAAGGCCAAGGGAGCAGAAAAACTACTGATTCCGATACTTTTCGTACTGTTTTCTCTTGGTGGAGCAGTTTTCGGAATGGGAGAAGAAGCGCTTCCGTTTACTATGATTCTTTGTCCGTTGTTTGTAGCAGTTGGATATGATTCAGTTATCGCAGTTCTTGTTACTTATGTTGCCACACAGATTGGTTTCGGTTCATCTTGGATGAATCCGTTCTCTGTAGGCATTGCACAGGGTATTGCAGGTATTGACGTATTCTCCGGTGCAGGATTCCGTATGGTAATGTGGGTCGTATTTACAGCACTCGGCTGTGGAATGACTATGTTCTATGCATCAAAGATTAAAAAGAATCCGACAATCTCAATCGCATATAAGACGGATTCATATTTCCGTGAGCAGAATGAAACAACAGGAATTGACGAAGGACATTCATTTGGTCTTGGACACATTTTAGTCCTTCTGACACTGGCTGTTACAGTAGTATGGGTAGTTTGGGGAGTTATGACTCAGGGATACTACATGCCGGAGATTGCAACACAGTTCTTTATTATGGGAATTGTTTCCGGTGTGTTTGGAGTTATCTTTAAACTGAATGATATGAAACTGAATGATATTGCAACATCTTTCAAAGATGGAGCAAAAGACCTGATCGGTGCTGCCCTTGTCGTTGCTATGGCACAGGGAATCATGCAGGTTCTTGGTGGTTCTGATCCGACAACACCTACAGTTATTAATACAATTATGTATAATATTTCAAATGCATTGTCTGGAGTTTCCGGAGCAGTTGCAGCCGTACTTATGTATCTGTTCCAGTCCGTATTTAACTTCTTCGTTGTATCCGGAACAGGACAGGCTGCCATCACAATGCCGATCATGGCTCCGCTGTCAGACCTGTTAGGTGTTTCGCGTCAGACAGCTGTAGTTGCATTCCAGCTTGGTGATGCATTTACAAACCTGATTGTTCCTACATCCGGATGCTTAATTGGCTCTCTTGCAATTGCAAAGATTGAGTGGTCTAACTGGATTAAATTCATGTGGAAATTCCTTGGTGTCTTAATGATTGGTGCAATCATTACAGTTCTTGTTGCAGTTGGAATTGGATTCTAAAATATGTATTTTATCTTAGTCGAGAAGACTCCCACCTCTTTTGGTGGCGAGTAATAGCAAATTTGTCTCAGTGGGAGTGATTTGTGATGAAATTAATTCAGAATATTGATGTTTATGCTCCACAGCATCTGGGGAAAAAAGATGTACTTATAATCAATGATAAGATTGTTAAGATTAAAGATGCGGGTTCTATATCCGCAGACGGATTTCTTTCTGAGGCAGAAAGGATCAATGGAGAGGGGCTACTTTTAACTCCGGGATTCATTGATAGTCATGTTCATGTACTCGGAGGCGGTGGCGAAGGCGGATTCGCCAATCGTACTCCGGAAGCAACCATGGAAGGACTTACGAAGTTTGGAGTAACAACCGTTGTTGGCTGCCTTGGAACAGATGGAATCGGTCGTGATATGTGTGCACTGGTTGCAAAGACAAAAGGATTGAATGAGCAGGGAATGTCTGCATACTGTTATACCGGAAGTTATCAGATTCCGGTCCGCACGTTGACTGACAGTATTGTGAAAGATATTATGATGATTCAGGAAATCATTGGAACGGGAGAAATCGCGATCTCTGATCATCGTTCTTCACAGCCGACTTTCGAGGAATTTGCACGTGTCATTGCAGATACAAGACTTGGCGGTGTTCTTTCTGGGAAAGCTGGTATTGTAAATGTTCATCTTGGCGACAGTCCGAGATGCTTAGATCTGATTGAACGAGTAGTCGATGAGACAGAGATACCGGCAACTCAAATACTGCCAACACATATCAATCGAAATGAGATGCTTTTTGGCAAGTCGATTGAGTATGCACTGAAAGGCGGAGCAGTAGACTTTACTGGAAATGAAGATATTGATTATTGGGAAACGATCTGTGATGAGGTACGTGTATGTAAGGGTATCAAACGGATGTTAGATGCAGGAGTAAATCCTGACCGCATAACAATTTCTTCTGACGGGCAGGGAAGCCTTCCGATGTACAGTAGTGATGGCAAATTTCTTGGAATGGGCGTTGGACAGTCCAGCTGCCTTCTGAAGGAAGTAAAGGAATGCGTATTTAAAACAGAAATTCCTTTAGAAATAGCTATTTCTACAATTACATCGAATCCAGCAGATATTCTTCATCTTAAGGGAAAAGGTAAGGTTGAAGAAGGCTATGATGCGGATCTTTGTATTCTTGATCAGGAACTTCAGCTTGTTGAAGTAATTGCAAAAGGGAATACAGTTTATAAAAAATAAAATATATCAGATGCGAGAAGCACCGGCCACTCAGTTGGCTGGTGCTTTTTTGCGTGCTTATACAGTTGATAAAATGATAACCTTGCATAAAAAGAGATGCTGTCTGCTGGTAGAATTAAAAAGAAAAAAAGTTGTTGACATACACCACAAATATAATAACAATTCTAAATGTTTGAATTATAATTATTCTATATGATAGAAGAAGGAGATAAATAATAAATGGATGATTCCTTTCACTACTTGGGAGAGTTATTCTTTTATCTATTTAAGCGACCAGCTTAAGGCAAAGTTGACGGTATATCGGACGTTTTGTCCGAAACCATAGCCTGATCCCTTCTTTTACATACGACAGTATGCCTGAGATACCTTTAGCCAGCCGATAATAGCTGAAATGGATTTTTTCTTTTATAGGGTCTGCTTTCTGTATGATTGCAACCTTCAGGGCATGCGTTTCTGATTTCATGGATATATGTGCCAGAAATGCCATGCACAGGGTAATATAAAAATTTAGGGCATTGATTGCAGTGAGCTTCCTTACACGGAAGTTTTCAAACTGAAACATCTGCTTTTTTAGAGGTTTCTGGGCTTTGTGCTTGCAAAATGCTTGCAGTTTGAAGAAAATGCAACGAATAAACAAGCAAGGAGCCGATAGGGCTCCTTATGAGGGTAGGTAGGCGCTATTGCTGTTTGTTCAGTAATAACGCCTCTTTTTTCCTTCTTTCCACCATATTTGCCACCATCGTAACCACAAACGCACAACCCATTGCGGCAATCATTGCAACCACAAATGCCAGTCCCTTCCCTTCATTTGCCATAAATGGCGCAAGCACTGCCGGTACATAGGCGGTTCCTTTTACGTTGAAGAGTCCCACAATGGCGCCTCCGACTGTGGCACTGGCAAGTGCACCGGCGAATACGATTTTATTGGAGAACATAAAGGGATAAGAGGCCTCTACAAATGTTCCGAAACAGATATTAATAATGCATCCCGGAAGTGCAACGGCTGCCTCGCCTTTCTGTTTTGGCATAATGACGTTTGCCAGCGTGATGCCAGCAGATACCATAACAAGTCCTGTCATATCAATCGCTCCGAGGAAACTGAATCCCATTTCCTCCATTTCCAGCAATACAATAGGAAGAATTGCCGCGTGGTATACACCGCCGATGATGGCAGGCCAGATGAGAAGTCCTGCTACTGCTCCTGCAAGCAGGGAATTATAAGCAATGCATAGATTGATCAGGGAACAGATTCCGTTGCCGATCCACAAGGCAACCGGGGCAATCAGAAATTTTCCCACCAGACCGGCTGCCAGACCGCCGAGACCGCCGGAAGCGATATTGACGGTTGTGCCCGGCACATTGTGACGGAAGCAGAACACACTGATATAGTAGGCAAGTACACCAGCCAGGATTCCGATCACCAGTCCGCCAAGAATTCCGCCGTCTACGGACAGAATGCCGGCTACAATACCTCCAACGACTCCCACCTCGTCCAGACCGGAGACTTGTTTGGCAGCAATCGCACAGATAACGATAGGAATGGAATTGACTAAGGTATCAAAGACATCGGACAGCTTTTCACATCCCGGAATTTTACTGCATGCCAGACAGAGTGCCATGGCAATAAATGCAGGAAGACTTGTCATCATAATTCCACGGAAATTGATGCGTTTCCAGATATTTCCCTGATTTTTTGCAGCCGCATTTTCACCGGTGTTACCGATGACAGGCATATATTTAATGTTCCAGTATTTTGCAAGCGCTGTTGTGAATGCAACCGCTCTGGTCCGGTTGGTTGTACCGGTGGTTCCAGATGCAGATAACACATTGCAGCCTATATTCTGTGTCAGGGCGACACCGCTTCCACCGGTTCCGGCCATTGGAATTTTGGCTCTTGCACAGGCTTCCATGGTTTGCCGGTTGGCGCCGTCCGGGCTGGCACTGACGAACATCACTCCGTCAATCTCACCATCATTGATTTTCTTGGCAAGCTGAGCATCCACTTTCACTGCCTCGGCATCGACCTCGCGCAAAGTTCCCTGAAATACGGGCTGCACTTCTGTACCATTCCAGGTAAATAAAGTTGCCGGGCTGTCCGGACCAACATTATCCAGACTGCCGGATGCCAGTACATACTGGACAAATACAATCTCCATGTCTGCGGCTTTTGTCTGTCCACAGAGCTCCTTCATCATTGCGGGAAGATCATTTCCACCTTGCTTGTAAAGATTTCCGCCGCTGCTTCCTATAAAAGCAATTTTCTTTCCCATTCTTATGTTATCCTTTCTCGTTTAAGTTACGGCTCATCTGTCTGTTATCAAGCTAATATGATAACGTACTAAAGTGATACAGCAAGTTTACCATCTTCAAGTGTATTTGTAAAGGAAAAATTAAATAGTTGATATTATAAGTAAAATTTCTTATAATTTGAAAATACCAAGATGAAAATATCAATGAAAATATCAAGGAAAGAAATCCCTTGACATTTCCCACCAACATGCCTAAAATAATAAACAGATTGCATACATGAAATCAATCAAACCAAACAAACCAAAAGCTATGATCGTGTTCTATAAGATACTGTTTCCGGTCAGAGAGAAGAGGTCAGCGGCTGTGAGCCTTTTTCCGTTCAGACAGATATCCGAATTTCCCACGGGAGCTGCATTGCTGAAATTTAGAGTAGGCATTGCCGTCTGGTGTACGTTACATACCGGAAAGTGTCTGTGGCAGACGAAAAAATGACCTGCCGACAGGAAGCTGGGTGGTACCGCGGTATAGATATGATCGTCCCTTTGCACGTTTTGTGCGAAGGGATTTTTTTATGTCATGTCGCAAGCGACCGCGCTCGGCGCCCGAATGTGCCAGAGAACATCCTTTATGCACAAAATCGTGTCCACAAGTTAAAGCAATATCAAGATAAAAAGCAACAAAAGTAATAGAAGGAGAGAAATCATGCAGGATTTAAAAGAACTGAATGAAGTGATCACTGCGATCAAAGAGGAAATCCGCCAGGGTGCGGATGCTCTGACGACTTCCAAGAGTGTCTATGAGTTTAAGAAGACCTTTCTGGATAATAAGCAGGGCAGAATTGGTCTGCTGATGAAAGAAATGCGCAATGTTGCCAATGACCAGAAAGCGGAATTTGGTAAGACTATCAACGGCGCCAAGGAGTGGGCAAACAATTTCTTTGACGAGCTGGATCAGAAATTAAAAGAGAAAGAGCAGCAGCAGCGCTATGAATCGGAGAAGATTGATATCACGATGCCGCCGGTTAAAATCCGTTACGGTAATCTGCATCCAGTTACGACGGTCCGCAATCAGCTGACGGATATCTTCACCTCTATGGGATTTGAGGTATATGAGGGAACCGAGATCGAGACCGATTATTATAACTTTACAGCTTTAAATACGCCGCAGGATCATCCGGCGCGCGATATGCAGGATACATTCTATCTGTCTCCGGAATTCTTGCTCCGTACCCAGACATCGGCTGGACAAGTTCATGTCATGGAAGCGAAAAAACCACCGATCAAGGTTGTTTCCCCGGGTAAGGTATTCCGTTCTGACGATGATGCGACCCATTCTCCGATGTTCAGCCAGATGGAAGGTCTGGTTGTTGATGAGGGCATCACCCTGTGTGATTTAAAGGGTATGCTGGATATGTTTGTTCAGAGAATTTTCGGTGAGCAGACAAAAACGAGACTTCGTCCGTCCTATTTCCCGTTCACGGAGCCGTCTGTTGAGGTCGATGTAAGCTGCTTCCAGTGCGGCGGCAAGGGCTGCCGTCTGTGCAAGGAAACAGGCTGGATCGAGGTTCTCGGCGCTGGTGTGGTAAATAAGAAGGTACTGGAAAACTGCGGCATTGATTCCAATAAATACAGTGGATTCGCATTCGGATTGGGTCTGGAGCGTATCGCAATGCTGAAATACGGCATCAACAACATCAAGATGCTTTTTGAGTCTGATCTGCGTGTGCTGGATCAGATCGATGACTGATCAGGACAGGAGGATTAGAAATGCTTGTACCGTTAAGCTGGTTAAAAGATTATGTAGATATTAATATTTCCGCAGATGAGCTGGAGAAGAAGCTTTTTGACTGTGGATTTGAGGTAGAAGAAAAATGGCAGGTTGGCAAGGATATCAGCGGCATCGTCGTTGGTTATGTTGACTCCTGTGAGCCGATTCCGGAAACACATCTTCATGTGTGCCAGGTCAATGTAGGTGGTCCGGAACTCTTACAGATCTGCTGTGGCGCTGACAATGTAAAAGCTGGCGGAAAATTCCCAGTTGCCATGATTGGCGCGAAAGTATATGCAACTGCAAAAGATCATGTGACGATCGAGGGCGTGGCCACCATTAAAAAGGGTAAATTGAGAGGTTATGAGTCCCAGGGTATGCTGTGTTCCGGTACCGAGCTTGGCTTAAACGAGGATCTGTATCCGGGTGCTGGTTACAACGGATTGCTGGTTCTGCCGGAGGATGCGGAAATTGGTTCGGATGTCAAAGAGCTGACCGGCTTAAATGACTGGATCTTCGATGTTTCTATCACGGCAAACCGTCCGGACTGCCAGAGTATTTTCGGTCTGGCAAGAGAGGTTGCCGCCGCACTGGGCGAGCCGCTCAAGACACCGGCACTGGATTACACTGAGACAGAGGTTGAGAAAGAAGGCTTCAACGTAACGGTAGAGGCACAGGATCTTTGCCCGCGTTACATTGCACACTATGTATATGACGTAAAACTGGGTCAGTCCCCGGCATGGATGAGACGACGTCTGGCTTTGGTAGGGAATAATTCCATTTCCAATATTGTTGATATTACAAACTATATCATGCGTGAGTTAGGTCAGCCGCTTCATGCGTTTGACTGCGATTATCTGGAGGGCAATGCGATCAACGTAAGACGCGCGGCCGAGGGCGAGAAGATCGTGACGCTGGATGAGAAAGAATTTACCTTAAATCCGAACAATCTGGTTATCTGCGACGGCAAAAAGCCGGTAGCACTTGCCGGAATCATGGGTGGTTTAAATTCTGAGGTCCGTGATACCACGACGGAAGTGATGTTCGAGGCAGCTAAATTTGCCCGTGACAACATCCGCAGAAGCTCCCGTGCATTAGGACAGGGCTCCGACGCGAGCCAGCGATATTCTAAGGGCGTCGATGAGTACACAACCGAGATGGCGATGAAACGTGCCCTGCACCTGGTTGAGGAGCTGGGAGCTGGTAAGATTTCCAAGACCCATAAAAATGTAAATACCGGAAACTCCTTAGAGCCGACCACCTTCAAGACAAGTGTTAAGAAGGTAAACGCTGTTCTGGGTATTACCGTTCCGGACGAGGATATTTTACGCATCCTGACTGGTTTAAACTTCCAGCCGGAGATCAACGGCGACGAACTGACCATGCATTTCCCGGCATACCGCGAGGATATGGAAGATTATCCGGATGTTGCCGAGGAAGTGATCCGTATGTACGGCTACGATCACATCACATCGACCTTCATGCCGAGTGCTAAGGTGACGATCGGTGGAAGCAACCTGCGTCAGAGAACAATTCTGAAAGTAAAGAGAACGCTGTGCAGTGTTGGCGCATTTGAGGGAATCCACTATTCCTTCTTCTCCCCGTCGGATCTGGATGAAATGGGATTTGCAGAGGACGCGCCAGAGCGCAGGGCGATCCGCATCATGAATCCGATCAACGAGGATCTGTCCCTGATGAGAACAACACTGGCACCGCAGATGATTCATGCGATGGGACGCAACCAGAAGAGAGGCATCTTCGAGGGACGTATCTTCGAGATTGGAAATGCATTTATTCCGAAGTCCCTGCCTCTGACGGAATATCCGGAAGAGCGAGAGACGCTGTGCATCGGTGCATTTGGTAAGGAAGAGTCTTTCTTTACCTTAAAGGGAATGGCAGAGGCAGTTGCCGATGTTTTAAATATTACTTTTAACTATGAAAAAGCAGAGAAACCGTTCCTGCATCCGTATCAGACCGCAGCGATCTTCTGCGAGGGCGAGGAGATTGGTTACCTCGGTAAGGTAAAATATGAGATCATGAAGGAAGAGGCAATGCGCGAAGATGCGTATGTGTTGGAGATCAGCATGAAAGCGCTGGAGAAATGGTATGGAAAAGCCAAAGTATTTGAGCCGCTTCCAAAATTCCCGGAGGAAAAACGTGATCTGGCGCTGGTTATGGACAAAGACATCACCTGCGGACAGGTTGAGGGCTGTATCCGCGAGGCTTGTGCTTACGTCAAGGATGTTAGCCTGTTCGACGTATACGAGGGCAGACAGATCGCAGCCGATAAGAAATCGATGGCATTTACCGTTCTCTTCACTCCGAAGGAAGAGGCGTTCAAGGCAGATACCGTTGACGGATATGTCAAGAAAGTGCTGAAACAGCTGAATAAGACGTATGGAATTGAGCTGAGAAGCTGATTTTGAAGGAAAGAAAAGGCTGCTGTCCAGAGAGAGAAACTCTGGACGGCAGTCTTTTTGTGTAATAGGAAATTCCTTGCAACGGTGTACAAAGGGAACATAATAAAAAACTTAA
>ULQE01033618.1_pt1 | contig 21861 bp, 16 predicted proteins | sample 1954171 | NCBI WGS metagenome assembly ULQE01 (sample SAMEA4835647, study PRJEB28245) | human gut metagenome | biome: gut microbiome; material: fecal sample | place: Denmark | collected 2008
AGGAGCAAGTATGGATAAAGAGAAGAAATTACAACAATGTAATGGAGTGAAGAACAATAACGAAGTAACGTTAAGAATAAGAGGCAATATAGATGAATTTAAAAAAGTTTTAAAAGAAAAAGGCTATGTTGAGACAGAACATTTTATTTTATATGATACTTTTATGATTCCTGAATCTTTAGAAATTGAAAAATTGTCTGCAAGAGAGATTATTTCCAAAGCTATAATTATTAGAAAAGTGGAAGATATAGCTAATAATGAAATTAGAAGAGATGTTTCTTATAAAATGAAGAAGTTTAATGATAAAGGTGAGATATTGGAACAAAAGAGTACGAGGTTAAAAGTGTTTGATTGTGAGGAAGCTCAAAGGTTTATGCAAGCAATCGGTTATAAAAAGTTAATGAATATAACTGAAGAGGATTATGGCTATAAAAAAGATGAAATAATTATAACAACTAAGGATGTGAAGAATGGCGATAAAATGATTGAGATGGAAACACAATTTGATAATAAGAATTTGAATACAGTCGAAAAATTGATAGAGAAACTTAAAATGGAAGAGTTACCTTTAGATTTTGAAGATTGCTTTGTAAAAAAGGCTGAAGTGGAATTGAATAAATTATATAAAGAATTAGAAAAAGGAATAAATTCATTAGAAAAAGTCGAAAAAATTTCTGAGGAGGAAGTATATGAGGAATTAGATAAAATATAGAAATATTCTTAGTGATAACTTATAATTTTTAATGCAAAGAGAAGTTATGAATACTAGCCATAAGAGGTTAGTATTTTGCTTTTTTGTGTAATTTTGTGTTTAGTGTTTAAATATATGAGATAATTTGATATAATACATAAGATTGATAGGAAGAGATGTTAGCACTTTTCCTATATGCTGATAAATCCACAAAAATAGGACTAAATAAAACGAAATGGACTAGATAATATTGAACATCAAAATAAAATTTGTGACTTTTTATTCGTCCAAATTAGTCTCAATAAAAAATTAATGTGTGAAAGGAGTAACATAAATGTGTAAAATAACAGTTGGCAATGAAAAAAATGTTTTATTTTATAGTGATGAAAATGGAAAAACTAAAGTAGAAGTAATTCTACAAGATGAAAATGTTTGGTTAAATGTAAATGCAATAGCTACTCTTTTTGATGTACAAAGACCTGCTATTGTAAAACATATAAATAATATATATAATGACGAAGAATTAAGTAAAGAATCAACTTGTTCCATTTTGGAACAAGTTCAAATCGAAGGAACACGAAGTGTTAAAAGGCAAAAGGAATATTATAATCTGGATATGATTATTTCTATTGGTTTTAGAGTTAATTCTAAAAAAGCAATTAAATTTAGAAGTTGGGCAAATGAAATAATTAAAGATTATATGATACAAGGTTTTGCACTTGATGATGATAGATTTATGAAAGCAAGAAAATCTGATCAAGAATATTTTAAAAGATTGCTTGAAAGAATAAAACTAATTCGAACAAGTGAGAGAATGTTTTATCAAAAAATTACAGATATATTTGCGGAGTGCTCTATTGATTATGATAGAAATAGTGATATAGCAAAAGATTTTTATGCAACTGTTCAAAATAAATTTCATTTTGCTATTACAGGAAATACTGCTGCTGAAATTATTTATAATAGAGTTGATAGTAAAAAAGCGAATATGGGATTAACGAATTGGAACAAATCGCCAGATGGAAAAATCTTAAAATCAGACGTTTCTACTGCTAAAAATTATTTAAATGAAAAAGAAATTAAAGATTTAAATAATTTGGTAAACTTATTTTTAGATATTGCAGAGAACAATGCAGAAAGAAATTTATCAATGAGTATGAATGATTGGAAAAATGAAGTAGAAACGTCTTTAAAATTATTTCATTATGAAGTATTAGAAGGTAAAGGAAAAATTTCTACCGAAAAAGCAAGGCAAAAAGCAGAAAATGAGTATGAAAAATACAAAATTATACAAGATAAAAAGTTTGTTTCTGATTTTGATAAATTATTAATAGAAACAGAAAAGTTAGAAAATCATTAAAAATACGTATAAAATGATATAGGAAGTGACTAAAATATGTTTAAGATTCATTCAGAATATAAACCTACTGGGGATCAGCCTCAGGCAATTGAATATTTAAGTAAGGGAATTGAAGAAGGAAAAAAGTTTCAAACACTTTTGGGCGTTACTGGTTCTGGTAAGACCTTTACGATGGCTAATATAATTGAGAAAACTCAACGTCCAACTTTAGTTTTGGCTCATAATAAGACTTTGGCTGGACAGTTGTATAGTGAGTTTAAGGAATTTTTTCCTGAAAATAGAGTAGAGTATTTTGTTTCTTATTACGATTATTACCAACCAGAAGCTTATATTGCATCTTCTGATACATATATAGAAAAAGATGCTTCTATTAATGATGAGATTGATAAGTTGAGACACTCAGCTACTGCATCTTTGTTTGAAGCAAGAGATGTTATTGTTGTTGCTTCTGTTTCTTGTATTTATGGTTTGGGTGATCCGATTGATTACGAGAATATGATTGTTTCTTTGAGACCTGGTATGCAGATTGAAAGAAATGAAGTAATGAAAAAGCTTGTTAATATGCAGTATTCAAGAAATGAAATGGATTTTAAGAGAGGTACTTTTAGGGCTAAGGGCGATATTTTAGAGATTTATCCTTCTAACCAAGAAGAGTCTGCAATTCGTGTTGAGTTCTGGGGTGATGAGATTGAGAAGATTAGCGAGATTAATCCGCTTACTGGCAAGACGATTGGTGTTAGAGAACATGTTATGATTGTTCCAAATTCTCATTATGTTACTAGTAAGGACAAACTTGAAAGAGCTCTTGGAACGATTGAACAGGAAATGGAAGAGAGAGTTCAATGGTTTAAAGATCATAAAAAATTAATTGAGGCACAGAGAATTGAAGAGAGAACTAATTTCGATATTGAGATGCTTAAGGAAACTGGCTTCTGCCAAGGAATTGAGAATTATTCAAGACATATAAGCGGTAGAGCTGCTGGTAGTCCTCCGTTTACATTGTTTGATTATTTTCCTGATGATTTTTTACTTTTGATTGATGAATCACATGCAACAATTCCACAGGTTAGGGCTATGTATAATGGCGATAGGGCTAGAAAGGATTCGCTTGTCAATTATGGCTTTAGATTGCCTTCTGCTTATGATAATAGACCTTTGAAGTTTGAGGAGTTCGAAGAGAGAATTAATCAATGCGTGTTTGTTAGTGCGACGCCTTCTGATTATGAGAAAGAACATTCTGGAAGTAATGTTGTTGAGCAGATTATTCGTCCTACTGGGCTTTTGGATCCTAAGATAGAAGTTAAGCCTGTTGAGAATCAGATTGATGATTTGATTACTCAAATTAATGAAAGAGTTGAGAGACAGGAGAGAGTTCTTGTTACAACTTTGACTAAGAAAATGGCTGAGGATTTAACTGCTTATTTAAGAAACATTGGTATTCGTGTTCGTTATATGCATTCTGAGATTAAGGCTTTGGAAAGAATGGAGATTATTAGAGATTTGCGTATAGGTGAGTTTGATGTTTTAGTTGGTATTAACTTGCTTAGAGAAGGTTTGGATATCCCAGAGGTTTCTTTGGTTGCTATTTTAGATGCAGATAAGGAAGGATTTTTACGTTCAGAACGATCTCTTATCCAAACGATCGGTCGTGCTGCTAGAAATACTGAGGGGAAGGTTATTATGTATGCTGATGAACTTACTGAGTCAATGGAAAAGGCGATTTCAGAAACTAATAGAAGACGTAAAATTCAAGAAGAATATAATAAGGAACATGGAATTACTCCAAAGACTATTAAGAAGTCTGTAAGAGATATAATTAAGGCAACTATTGTTGAGGATATTTCAACGGAATATCAAATTGATAAGAATGAAACGCCTGAAGATATTATTAATAGACTTACTGATGAAATGCTTAAATGTGCACAGGCTATGGAATTTGAGAAGGCTGCGGAGTTGCGTGATAAGATTAAAGAATTAGAGAAGTTTATAGAGAATAAATAAGAAATAGAAAATTTTAAAGTAAACTAGTGTTTTAAAATGATGTGACATAAAATGTTATAGTGTTTTATACAAACTTTTTTCTAATAGTTATTTGTTATTCAATTGAGGAATAAATTAAAGCAAAGAAAAAAACTCATCAAAGTAATCTGATGAGTTTTTTCATAGATTTGTGGAAAAATGGTTCGGTTAACGGAGTGCCTGTTTAATTATTTTTGATTTGTTGCTGCAATGAGCCACATTCTGTTGGCTTCAGTGAGCTCGATGTTGTATTTCGATATTTTTTCACGAAATACTTTTACGCACAGCTTGTTGTCAATTTCACTATATGTTTTTAAAAGTGTTTCCCAACTATTTACTGTTTCTGGTAAGCTGCTAACAACTGTCATAACAGTTTCTTGAAGCAGTTCCTTCAAGTTCATTTCTGGATTGGTGGTATGATAACCGTTTTTCCAGCTAATCAGATAGTGACCTTCGCCTTTCCGAACATTTTTGATTTTGGTTTCAGTAAGGACGAAACCTTCTTTGCGCAGTTTTTTGGCTGTTTTGTTCCAAACGTATAATGGAATTTCATAAACTCCATTTTGCGCTGCGTATTCGATTCTTTCTATAATACTTGTATTCTTCATATAAAATACCTCCTATATAGAAACAACCATTTCTCCACAGTTCCTGTTAAGACACAAATTGCGAGTGTCCTTTATTCAAAAGCGGAACTTTTAAAAGTATATCACATTAAGGTTTAAAAGTAAATACTTATGTAAACATAAAAAAGTGATGACATTTTATAATAAGTATGATAAAATATTTAACTGTGTAGAAATTATTTTGGAGGGGTTAGAATGAATGATTCTATTGTTATAAAGGGAGCAAAAGTACACAATTTAAAAAATATTAATTTAGAGATACCAAGAGATAAATTAGTTGTTATAACTGGACTTTCAGGTTCTGGTAAATCATCTCTTGCTTTTGATACATTATATGCTGAGGGGCAAAGAAGATATGTTGAGAGTTTATCTTCTTATGCAAGACAATTTTTAGGATTAATGGAAAAGCCTGATGTTGAGAGCATTGAGGGGTTATCACCAGCTATTTCTATAGATCAAAAAACTACGTCTAAAAATCCTCGTTCTACAGTTGGAACGGTTACTGAGATTTATGATTTTATTCGTTTATTATATGCTAGAATTGGTGTTCCATACTGTCCTAAGTGTGGTAAGAAAATTGAGAAACAGTCAATAGACCAGATTGTTGATAATATTTTGGAATTGCCTGAAGGAACTAGGATTCAGGTTTTAGCACCTGTTGTAAGGGGTAAAAAAGGTGAATATGTTAAGTTATTAGATGATTTCCAAAAAGATGGTTTTGTTAGAGCTAGAGTTGATGGAACTATGTATGAATTATCTGATGATATTGAGATTGATAGAAAGAAAAAACATAATATTGATATTATTGTTGATAGATTAGTTATAAAAGAAGATATTAGAAATCGTTTAACTGAATCTGTTGAAACTGCTTTAAAATATGCAAATAACTTAGTTACTATTGATGCTATTGGAAAAGGAGAAAGAATTTATAGTCAAAATTATGCTTGTCCTGATTGCGGAATAAGTTTTGAGGAATTGTCTCCTAGAATGTTTTCTTTTAACAATCCTCAAGGTGCTTGCCCTGAATGTACAGGTATTGGATATTTAATGAGAATGGATGAGGATTTAATTATTCCTGATAAAAGCAAAACTTTGTATGATGGTGTTAAAGCTTTTGGTTCAAGCACAATGAAAAAGGGCGAAACTATGGCTAAAATGTATTTTGAATCTATTGCAAGACATTATGGAGTTGATATTAAAAAGCCTATTAAAAAGCTTCCTAGGGATTTCTTAGATAAAATTTTATATGGTACAGGAAGTGAAATTATTGATTTTGAGTTTGCATCTGCAAGTGGTGTTCGTAAGTTTAGTTGTCCATTTGAAGGTGTTATTCCTACTCTTGATAGAAGATATAGAGAGACTAAATCACAAGGTATGAGAGATTTCTATGAACTTTATATGAGTGAAAAGCCTTGTAGCACTTGTCATGGAGCTAGATTAAAGGAAGAGGTATTGGCTGTAAAGGTTGGAGATAAAAATATTAATGAGCTTACAGATATGCCAATTAATGAGATTAAGAAATATTTAGATAATTTGGAATTAAGCAAAAAAGATAAGATGATTGCAGATCAAATTTTTAAGGAGCTTAATAAAAGATTGCAATTTTTAATGGATGTTGGTTTGTCTTATTTAACTTTATCTCGTTCTGCTGGAACTTTGTCAGGTGGTGAAGCTCAGAGAATTCGTCTTGCAACACAAATTGGTTCAGGATTGACAGGTGTTTTATATATTCTTGATGAGCCAAGTATAGGTCTTCATCAGAGAGATAATGATAGATTATTGGCTACTTTGAGAAAACTAAGAGATTTAGGAAATACTTTAATTGTTGTTGAACATGATGAAGATACAATGTATGCAGCTGACCAAATTATTGATATAGGACCTGGAGCTGGTGTTCATGGAGGAAATGTTGTGGCACAAGGTACAGCTGATGAAATTAAATTAATTCCTGGTTCTATTACTGGACAATATTTGAGTGGAAAGAAAAAGATTCTTGTTCCTAAAAAGAGAAGAAAATCAAATGGAAAGAGTATTGAAATTGTTGGAGCAACAGAACACAATTTAAAGAATGTAAATGTTAAATTTCCACTTGGAGTATTTAACTGCGTTACAGGTGTTTCAGGTTCTGGTAAGAGTACTTTGGTTAATGAAGTGTTATACAATTATTTAGCTAGAGAATTGTATGGATCAAATGTTAAACCAGGTAAGTGTGAAAAGATAAAAGGTATTGAGAATATTGATAAAATAATTAATATTGATCAATCTCCTATTGGAAGAACTCCACGTTCAAATCCAGCTACTTATACCGGTGTGTTTGATACTATTAGAGATATTTTTGCTAATACCAATGAAGCTAAGATGCGTGGATATCAAAAGGGAAGATTTAGTTTTAATGTTTCTGGTGGAAGATGTGAAGCTTGTCAAGGCGATGGAATAATTAAAATTGAAATGAATTTCTTGCCTGATATTTATGTACCTTGTGAAGTTTGTCATGGAAGAAGATATAATAGAGAAACTTTAGAGGTTAAATATAAAGGAAAGAGCATTTCAGATGTTTTGGATATGACTGTTGAAGAAGCTTTAGAATTCTTCTCAAATATTCCTAAGATAAAAACAAAAATGCAAACATTATTTGATGTTGGTTTAGGATATATTAAACTTGGACAACCTTCTACAACGTTGTCAGGTGGTGAAGCACAAAGAGTTAAACTTGCAACTGAACTTTCAAAACGTGCAACTGGTAAGACTTTATATATTTTAGATGAGCCAACTACAGGACTTCATATTGATGATGTTCATAGATTGGTTGATATTTTACAAAGGCTTGTAGACACTGGAAATACTATTATTGTTATTGAACATAATTTGGATTTAATTAAAACAGCTGATCATATTATTGATTTAGGACCAGAAGGCGGAGAAGCAGGAGGAAGAATTATTGCTGTTGGTACACCGGAGCAAATTGCTAGAAATCCTGAATCACAAACAGGGATTTTCTTGAAAAAGTATTTAGATTAAAAATGATATATAACTGTGTTCAAAATGTAAACGAATTGTAACTAAAAATTTTGTATTTAGTGATATACTAATTTTGAAGTATTAGACGAGGTACAAAAGAATGAAGTTATTTGAAAAAATAAAGAGTATATTTTTTAAAAATAAAGTTAAAGCATTGCCTGAAGCTTCAATCGAAACAGAGAAGGTAGTATTATTAGCAGTAAAAGAAAGAGATCCAGAGAAAGTGCTGGATATTTTGAGAACATATTGTTTTGAAATGAATTCAAATTCAATTGTTCACATAATTGCTCATTTACCTATGAAAAGAAGAGTTGAGGGTATTGAAATTGCACAAAAATATATTACACCATATGATTTATCTGATTTAGCTTTAAGAAAGCTTGATTATAATGGAAAAATTTGTGTACTTGAGAAATTCCAAAACAGATTGGATTTGGAGGATATGTATCAGTTATTTAATAACATTCCGCCAGATCAAAGAGTTAGAGCTTTGAAAAAATGTGTTGATAGATTTGATTCATTTGCACTTTCAGAAATTATAAAAAAGTATATGCCTTTATATGATAGACTTGATTGCTTGAATTTATATCATACTAGATTAGATGGTTCATCAAAAGCAAATATTATAAAAGAATTGGATGCAGATAGAAAATTTACAGCACTTAGTAAATATCAAAAAGAACTTAATAAAACTGATTTATATGATATTGTTTGTTCAACTGAAACAGATAGAATTCCTGATGTGTTGAATGTTGTTTATAATAGTTTAACTAGTAAACAGATTTCTGATATTATTCAGTATTATGTCCCTGAAAAAAGGAAGTTGGAGACATTATATAAATGTTGCTATAGATTAGACTCTTCTACAATTTCTGATTTGATTAAATATACGGTTCCTGAAGAACAAAAAGAAGAAGCATTGATATCATTGCAAAATAGAATAAAGAGTAATAATATAGGCGAGATTTTACAATTTTGTGTGAAATCAGCTAATGCTTTGAAAAAGGTACAACATAATTTGGATTCAGAAGATGTAGAGTATTTTGAAAATACAATAGGTAAAGGTGGAAATTAAGAAAAGGCGGATTTTGTATCCGCCTTAAATTTTCTATATAAAGTAAATTATTTTTCTTCATTAGTATTTGATGAAGAATTCTTTTTTTGTTTATTCTTTTTTTCTTTACTCATTTAAAACACCTCCGGTAAATTAAGTAATTATTTAAAGTTTATGTATTTATTTTTTCAAAATTTCGTAAAAATATTCATATTTATTAAAAAATGTAGTATAATATGTTTGTTGATTTTTGTGTAATAGAAGATTTGTAGAAAATTCTCATTAGAAGTATGGCATAGAAAGTGGTAAAGCAAATTTTACACATGCGAATAAAGACATGGATTTTAAAAATTTATAATAAATGCAAATGATATTAATGTCCGCTTTTGTTTTTGCGGTATGAAAGGAAGACGATATGGATAAAAATCTAGTTATTGGTATTGAAGGACTTGTGGGAACGGGAAAAACTTCAATTTGCCATGAATTATTAAAATATATTCCTAATGCAATTGTTTTACATGCTGGAAATATCTATAGAGCAATTACATATCAGATTATTAAAGAAGAAATTCCGTTTGAAAAGTTATATTCAATTGATTTGAAAGATTTATTTAAAGAATTTGAAATTTCTATTGGTATTGAAAATCGAGAAAGCGTTGTGTATGCTCATGGAAAAAAGATTGAGGAGAAGGAGTTACAGTCTTTAGAAAACTCGATGGCTGTTTCGAAAATTTCGAATATTGCTAATAATGAAAACGCTTATAAGATTGTAAGAGAATATATAGATGGCTATAAAAAGAGTCATACTGTAATTTTTTCTGGAAGGGATACAATGCAAATTTATCCGGATTTAGATTACCATATTTTTATTACTGCTGATATTAATAAGAGAGTTGAATGGAAAGCAAAACAATATGGTGAAGACATTAGTAGGAAAGAGTTAAAAGATAATATTTTGAAAAGAGATGAACTTCAAGAGAAATCAGGATATTATCAAATATATGATAATACAATTGTTGTTGATGTGTCTGATTCGAAAAGCATAGAAGAGTCAACAAAAATGGTGGCAGAGAATATTATAGAATTGAATTATATTTTACAATAAGAGGAGATATTATTTATGAATTTTGTAAATGAGAAATTAGATGAATTTAATACATATTTAAAAGGAAGAAAAGTTGCAATTATTGGTTTAGGTGTTAGTAATGTACCTTTAATTGATTATTTAAGAAAATATAAGGCAAATGTTACAGTTTTTGATAACAGAACAATTGATAATATTGATAAATCAATTATGGATAAAGTTGTAGAGTATGGAATGGAGTTTTCGCTAGGAAAAGATAGTTTATCTAAATTAAAGGGATTTGATTTGATTTTCCGTTCACCAAGTTGTTTACCTAATAGGCCTGAATTAGTTGCCGAATCTGAGAGAGGAGCTTTGGTAACTACTGAAATTGAAATGTGTATTGAGTTATGCCCTTGCAAAGTAATTGGTGTTACAGGCAGTGATGGAAAAACTACTACTACAACATTGATATCTGAGATTTTAAAAGAGGCTGGATATAATGTGTTTTTAGGCGGAAACATTGGAACACCTTTATTCACAAGAGTTAATGAAATGAATCCTGATGATATTGTTGTATTGGAAATGAGTAGTTTTCAACTTATGAATATGACTGTAAGCCCTGATATAGCTGTTGTTACCAATGTTACACCAAATCATTTAGATTATCATACAGATTTAGAAGAATATATTGAGGCTAAAAAATCTATTTTTAAATATCAAAATGAAGACGGAATATTAGTATTGAATTATGATAATTTGGTTACTCGTGAATTTGCAAAGGAAGCAAAAGGAAAAGTTATTTTCTTTAGTGATCAAGAAAGACTAGATAATGGGTATATAGTAGATGATGGAACTATTAAATTCTGTGAGAATAAATTAAGAAAGCATATTCTAAATGTTAGAGATGTTGCTTTGATTGGAAAGCATAATTATCAAAATATTTGTGCTGCATTGGCTGCAACAGATACTCTTGTTAAAGAGGAAGATGCTAAGAGAATTGTTACTAATTTTACTGGTGTTGCCCACAGATTAGAGCTTGTAAAAATTAGTTCAAATGATGTTAGATGGTATAATGACTCAGCTAGTTCATCACCCACAAGAACAATTTCAGGAATAAAAGCTTTTTATAAAAAGGTTATTTTGATAGCTGGTGGATATGATAAGAATTTGGATTATACGCCAATTGCTAAGCCAATTGTAGAAGGCGTTAAAACTTTGATTCTTATGGGAAATACTAAAAAGAAGATATATGATGCTGTTACAAAAGAACTTGCTAATCAACACAAAGAATTGGATATATATGAAGCATTTTCATTAAAAGAAGCTATTGAAGTTGCAAATGAAGTTGCTGTTCAAGGAGATATTGTATTATTTTCTCCCGCAAGTGCTAGCTTTGATATGTTTAAAAATGCTTATGATAGAGGAGATAAGTTCAAGACAGCAGTACGCGAGATGGTTGATTAATTTAGAAAAAAGAGGTATAATAGATATACTTGCTTGTAGAAGAAACACAATCTGGTCTAATGACCGGTTCATCTTATAGATAATAACAATATGGAGGTGTGTTTTATGCAGGAAAGAAAACGGAACTTGAAAGTTTGGAAGGTTGTTTTAGCAATTGCGGTATTTGTAGGATTTATATTCTACGAAATACAAGTCTACCAGGTAGGCTATGAAACCCGTGTTGGTTTGATTGTTGCACTGCTGTTTGGCTTTTTGACATATGGATATTTAGCTTTTTCGCTCTTGGTAGGTCCATATGTAGCCATAACGGCAATCGAGGAAAACGATGCTAAGGTTGCAGCTATTTTGATAGTGGTGATATTATTCATGGCATCGTTGATGTTACTGATGTTCTGGGGAGTAATCCTAAAAGAAGCATCCTTGATTGGCTTAGGTGTAGGCATAGGAATTGTAGTTGTTGCTATGGTGTTTTTAGTTTTCAAAAAGTAAGTGATCCGTTTTGAAAAAAACTCATCGTCAGTTTTGGTGATGAGTTTTTTTATTAATTTGTAATCTGAAGGAAAATACATATAAAATTTTTGAATCACCGCGCAGGGACCAAACGAACGAAGTGAGTTCGATTGAAGCATTCTACCCGAATTTAAAATAAAATTGATAAATTTTATTTTAAAATTCTGAGGAATGCGACAGTAAGGTGTAAAAAAATTTTATATGTATTTTCCTTTTATTAATAAAAAGAAATCAACTACTTTATTTTTAAATTTCTTGCTAAAAGATTTTACCACCAACTAAACTTTGTTTAGTCGGTTAGGTAAAAACTTTCAAACTGCGTGTCATTTAAAAATAAAGTAGTTGATTTCTGCTATAGTTAAGTATATTTATATTCGAAATTAAACATACTACCCAAAAGAGGTATGTTTAATGATTATCGATATGTGTTATTGGAATAAAATTATAAAAAGGATTTTATATAGTATTTTCATATTTTTTATGGTGTTTGTTGTGTTAAAATTAGCGTGTTTTTTCATGCCTTTTTTGATTGCATTGGTTATTGCTAATTTAATAGATCCGTTAATAAAATTTATAAGCAAAAAAACTAAATTAGTAAGAAAGGCATCAGCTGTAATTTCTTTGATTTTGATATTTGCGATTTTAATAGGAGTTATTATTTTAATTAGTGTTGCTACAATTTCTGAAACTAGTAATTTATTAAAAGACTTTAGTAGCTTTGGAAATAATGTTTTTAATGGTGTGGCGGAGATAAGTAACTTTTTAAAAATAGAAAGCTTAAATGTTTCTCCTCAGGTAAAGAATATCATAAATGATGCGACTAATGGATTAATATCACATATGCTTGAGTATTTTAAGAATTTTTTAATTGGAATTTTGAATATGATAACCCAGATTCCTGTTTTTGTTATTTATTTTGTTATTACTATTTTGGCTACTTATTTTATTTGCACAGATAGATTGTCAATATTAGATGATTTAGAACAGAAGGTTCCTAAAAGATGGCTTAGAAAGGCTAACAAACATTTTAAGAGTACAACATTGGTAATGGGAAAGTATTTGAAAGCTGAATTAATTTTGATTTTTATTTCTTTTATATTAGTTTTGATTGGATTATATATTTTTAAATTTGTTGGGTTGAACGTAAAATCGCCGTTTTTGATTGCACTTGGAATTGGTTTTGTTGATTTACTTCCAATACTCGGTTCTGGAACAGTAATGTTGCCTTGGGGAATAATTGAGATTATTATGGGCGATGTTACACTAGGAATTTGTATTATTGGGTTATTAGTTTTTATATCGCTTGTAAGACAATTTTTAGAGCCTAAAATTGTTTCAACTCATTTAGGTATCCATCCGTTGTATACGTTAATTTCTATGTACATTGGATTTAAATTTAGTGGGATAATTGGACTTTTAATTGGACCAATTGTGTTAATTATAGTTATGAATTTCTTTTCTAGTTCTAAAGCTATTTTTAGAAGGTAGCACTTGTTGGAATATAGGTTTCGTCTGGTGGATAAACAAAATCATCTGAGGGTTTTTCAACATTTTCAATTTTAGTTACTTCTAGTATTGGAATGTCTCCATCTAGATAACCTTTTTTTATTTTTCCTGTAACCTTAACCCATGAGCAATTCGTAAAGTCATTTATTTTGTCATATTCAGATAAGAATCCAACAACTACCGTTTGATTTGCTTGATTAACAATCATATTTCTTGCTAGAACAAATTGATTTGCTTGTAGATAGTTGATTCTGTAGACATAGCCTACAAAGGTAATTTCTTTACCAATGTAATCATCAATATTTTCATGAACAGCTTTTAAAACATTTGTATATTGATTTGATTTAATTTCTGTAGTGTTGTTATCAGAAATACAAGTATCATTAACTATAAAATTTTCTGAATTATAATGTTTCATTTCTGAAAAAAGTTTGTAAATTGAATGAATTAAAATTGTTAAGCAAATGATGATAAAAAAAAGAAGAATGCCTTTAAATAACTTGTTTTTATTGATTTTAAAATTATAAATACGCATAGCAAAATCCTACCTAAAAATAAATTTATTAAATACTATGAAATATTTTATAGATTATTCCTTGCTATTTCAAAAAATTAATGATATATTTATCGATAGTTAATAATTAGGAGGCAAATCAGATGGGTTTATTTAAATCTTATAGTGAAAAAGAAGTAAAAAGAGTTCAACCTATAGTAAACAAAATTAATAGTTTAGAACCTGAAATGGAAAAATTATCAGATGCAGAGCTAAGAGCTAAAACAGATTATTTTAAAAAACAATTAGCTGATGGAAAAACTCTTGATGATATCTTACCAGAAGCATTTGCAGTTGTAAGAGAGGCATCAAAAAGAGTTCTAGAAATGAGACATTTCGATGTGCAATTAATTGGTGGTATTATATTACATCAAGGTAGAATTGCCGAAATGAAAACTGGTGAAGGAAAAACTTTAGTTGCTACATTGCCAGTATACTTAAATGCACTTACAGGAAAAGGTGTTCATGTAATTACAGTTAATGATTACCTAGCTAAGAGAGATAGTGAGTGGATGGGTAAATTATATAAATTCTTAGGTTTATCTGTTGGATTAAATATTTCAAGAATGAATCAACAAGATAAACAAAAAGCATATGCATGTGATATAACATATGGAACAAATAATGAATATGGATTCGATTATTTGAGAGATAACATGGTTATTCACAAAGAAGATATGGTTCAAAGAGGATTAGAATATGCAATTGTTGATGAGATCGATAGTATCTTGATTGATGAGGCCAGAACACCACTTATCATATCTGGTAGAGCAAATAAATCATCTGATTTATACAAAAGAGCTGATGATTTTGTAAAGAGATTACAAGCAAAAGTTATCATTGAAGAAGATATTAAGGATGAAGCACAATTAGAAGATAATGAAAAATATGATTACATTGTAGATTTAAAAGCAAAAACAGCTACACTAACACAAAAAGGTATTAAGAAGGCTGAAGAATTCTTTGAAGTTGAAAACTTCAATGATTTAGATAATACAGATATAGTTCATAATGTTAACCAAGCTTTAAAAGCACATGGCGTTATGAAGAGAGATAAAGATTACATCGTTAAAGATGGAGAAGTTTTAATTGTTGATGAGTTCACAGGTAGAATTATGTATGGAAGAAGATATAATGCTGGTTTACATCAAGCAATTGAAGCTAAAGAAGGCGTAAAAATTGCTGATGAACAAAAAACTTTAGCAAATATCACATTCCAAAACTACTTTAGAATGTATAACAAATTATCTGGTATGACTGGTACAGCTAAAACAGAAGAAGAAGAGTTCAGAGAGATTTATAATTTGGATGTTGTTTGTATTCCTACAAACTTACCAGTTGCAAGAGATGATAAAAACGATATTATATATAAAAATGAAAAAGTTAAATTTAATGCTGTTGTTGAGGATATTAAAAAATCTCATGAAAAAGGACAACCGGTATTGGTTGGTACAGTTTCAATTGATAAATCAGAAAGATTAAGTAAATTACTTAAAAAAGCTGGAATTCCTCATGAAGTGTTGAATGCTAAGTTCCATGAAAAAGAAGCTGAAATAATTGCTCAAGCTGGTAAATATGGTGCTGTTACAATTGCTACTAACATGGCTGGTCGTGGTACTGATATTATGCTTGGTGGAAACACTGAATATATGGCTAAGCAAGAAATGAAGAGAGCGGGATATACTAATGATCTTATAGTTCAAGCTTCTGCTCATAACGAAACAAAAGATGAAAAAGTTATTGAAGCTAGAAAAACATTTAACGAATTAGAAACAAAATTCAAAAAACAAATAAAAGAAGAAAAAGAAAAAGTTATTGCTGCTGGTGGTTTGAAAATCATTGGTACTGAAAGACATGAATCAAGAAGAATTGATAACCAGTTACGTGGACGTAGTGGTCGTCAAGGAGATCCAGGAGAATCAATATTCTATATTGGACTTGATGATGATTTAATGAAAATATTTGGTGGTGATAAAGTTACTGCTGTATATAATGCATTAAAAGCTGATGAAAATATGCCAATTCAATTTAAGCCAATTTCAAAAGCTGTTGAATCTGCTCAAAAGAAAGTTGAGAGTAGAAACTTCTCAATCAGAAAACATGTACTAAGCTATGACGATGTTATGAATACTCAAAGAGAGATTATTTATGAACAAAGAAGAGAAGTTCTTGATGGAGAAGATGTTACAGAATCAATTAAGAACATGATAAAAGAAGCTTGTGCTTTAATAGTTGATACTTATAGAGCTGAGCTTTCAGAGAAAAATCCTGATACAGCTGCTTTCTTAATTGAAGTACAAAACGGATTAAACATAAAAGAATTAGATTCATTAAAGAAAGATAAAGTTGATGCTGATGAAGTACTAGCTGAAATGCAAGAAAAAGCATTAGCAATATATGAAGCCAAAAAAGAAGAAATTGGAGAAGAACCATTCAAAGAGCTTCAAAGAATTGTTTTATTAAAAGTTGTTGATTCAAAATGGATGGATCATATCGATAGCATGGATGAATTAAAAAATGGTATTGGACTTCGTGCTTATGGACAAAAAGATCCCGTTATTCAATATCAAATTGAAGGTTCAGACATGTTTGAGGAAATGATTAATAGCATCAAATTAGAAGTAGCTAAAATTTTAATGTGTGTAAAGAAACGTGAAGGATATGAAAGAAGAAGCACAGTTAAAATTACAGGTGAAGGAAGAGAAGATATTGATGGAATGATTAATCCTGAACTTGCTCAAGAAGAAAAGAAAAAAGTAAAAGCTCCAATAGTTAATGAAGGACCTAAAGTAGGTAGAAATGACTTGTGCCCTTGTGGAAGTGGGAAAAAATATAAGAATTGTTGTGGAAAAAACGCATAATATCAATACTTTCAGAGATTAGATAAGTAAACATAAATATGAAAACATGCCAAATTGTTTACATTTTGTTTGCAAAATGTTTTCATATAAGTGGACAAAATCTCTGGAATGCTTGAAAATAAAGAAGTTTAAACCTGCAAACAAAGTGAATATAATAAATAAAAATGTTAGCATTCGTGTTAGCATTTTTATTTTTGAATTAAATTATAATGTTTACATTCGAAAAAGGAAAGGAGAAATGAAAAATGTCGAATGTAACAATTCAAAAGAGAGGAAAATACTATCAATACAAATTTGAAATTGCAAAGGTTGATGGTAAAAGAAAGTTTGCAAACAAATCAGGATTTAAAACAAAAGCAGAAGCAGAAAGAGAGGGGATAATTGCATATAATAATTATATTAATACAGGACACGGTTTTGAGCCAAGTGATATGAGCTATGCAGACTTGTTAGATTATTGGATACAAAATTATTGCTATATAAACTTAAAATATCATACAATTGAAGCATATAGTAGTATTGTAAAAAATCATATAAAGCCTAATATTGGTTTTTATAAAATATCACAAATTACTAGGTCAACTTTACAAGAGTTTATAAATAGTATTTACATCAAAAAATCATTTAGTAAGAATTTTCTAAATAATATTAAAAAAGTTGTAAAAGGCTCATTTACTTATGCTTATGAAAATGACTTAATAAAGACAAATCCATCAATAGGATTGAAACTTCCAAAATATGATGTTCCACCAAATGATCCAGCTCATATATTTACAAATGAAGAAATAAATCTTATTTTAGATAGGTTTAAAAATAATCATTGTATATATTATGCTTTTTTAACTGCATATTGTACAGGATTAAGAATTGCAGAAGTATTTGCACTTACTTGGAATGATATAGATTTTAGAAATAAAACAATTAGTGTAAATAAAAACATACTAAAAAAGAATCAAAATGGTGGTACAAAGAAAAGACATATAAGTGGTAATTCAACTACAGTATGGTATTTTGGAACTTGTAAAACAGAAACAAGCTATAGAACTATACCAATAGGAGATACTTTATTAAATGCTCTTAAAACTTATAAAAAAGAGCAAGAAGAAAATAAAATTAATTATGGCGATACATATATGAAACATTATAAAAAGAGTGTTGTTAATCCATATAATAATAAAACAGAAACAAAAATAATAAATGCATATTCTGAAATTGATGTTGCGTTGGAAGAAGTAGATTTTGTTTTTGTAAAGAAAAATGGAGTATATGAGGGGACTGATAGTTGTAAATATCCATTCAAAGTTATACATTATGAATTAGGTATTCCTTGTAGATTTCACGACTTTAGAGATACTCATGCTACAAGACTTATTGAATCAGGTGCGGATATAAAAGCAGTTTCAAAAAGGCTAGGACATAGAAATATTGATACTACTTATAATATATATGTGAGAGTAACAGAAAAGATGGAAAGTGAGACAGCAAATAAATTTGAGAAGATTTGTAAATTTCTGTAAAAACGATTGACAAACCATAAAAATGGTGATATAAAATAAATGTATTCATTAGGAATACAACTGAAAAATTAAATATAGATATTTCCCTGTTGTAGGTTGAGCCACTATGTAACTTAATGATAAAATAGTGGTTGATTAGAAATAATCCAAAAAGTACTTCGCAAGAAAATACTTTCCCTACTAATCGGAAGCCAGAAATGATATGAGGCCCTTTTAAGTTTCGTAGGCCTATGTTGGTTTTTATAGTTATAATGTAATTTGGTCCAACAAATAGATAGATGTAATAAGAAGTCGTAAGTGCTACAGAATATCATATTTAATTTGCAGTAGACAAAATATTTTTTGATATGTCCAAAATTGTATATTTAATGGACTTATTAAAATATGCCTTGTATAAGGAATTTTGTTAGCTGTAAATTAAATTGATATTCTAATATCTCTTATGGCTTTTCTGTTTTTTATAGAAAAGTCAAGAAAAATTTTTATGCAAGTAAGCACAAGAATTTTTCAGTAAGAGAAAACGGAACTTCTGTATCATTTAATGGCTTATATAGGGATTTATTTTAATGTATAAATTTGATATAAGGTTTCGTTTGAGTTAAAAAAGCGAAGCCTTTTTTGATGTAATGCTACTTGCTAGAAAGGAGGAAAACTTGGAAGATTTAAAAATTATTAATGCAGACAATTTACTATATACATCTTTAGGCGAAACAGAATTTATAATCGAAGAAATATTACCTATAGGACTTCATATATTTTGTGGAGCACCTAAAGTAGGTAAAAGTTGGTTAATGCTTGATTTATGTATTAAAGTTTCAAAAGGCGAAGAATTATGGAATTTAAAAACTAATCAATGTGATGTTTTGTATTTAGCGTTAGAGGATACCCATCAAAGATTGCAAAAAAGATTATTTAGGTTAACTGATGAAATAGGTTCTAATTTTCATATAGCAATAGAGTCAAACAAAATTACAAATGGATTGGTAATGCAATTAGAACAAGCATTAAAGCAATATTCAAATATAAGATTAGTTGTTATAGACACTTTACAAAAAATAAGAAAGCAAAGTAATGATATTAATTATTCAGCAGACTATGGAGAAATTTCATTATTAAAAGCATTTGCTGATAAAAATAAAATTGCGATTATATTAGTGCACCATTTAAGAAAACAAGATGATAGTGATGTATTTAATAAAATTTCTGGAACAACAGGAATAATGGGAAGTAGTGATACAACATTTATACTAGAAAAGAAATCAAGAGATGATTCAGTTGCAACATTATTTGTTACAGGTAGAGATGTTGAATATCAAACTTTTACATTAAGGTTTGAAGAATGTAGATGGAATTTACTAGAAAGATCTTTTCAAAAAGAATTAGAAATGAAAAATGCTCCTGAGATAATCTATAAAGTTATATCTTTTATCAATAATAATGGAAAGTGGCAAGGAAGTGCAACAGAATTATTAAATGCACTAGAAGAAAAAGATATAACACCACAATATCTTACAAAAGTATTAAACGAATATAGCAAAACAGTTTTATCAGATAATAAAATTAGTTTTGCAACATCTAGGACAAGCAGTAGTCGTTTAGTTATTTTAGAAAAAGATATTGTGGAAGCTTCAGAGAAAATTGCTGAAGCTGTCATTATCAGAAATGATAATGACAACAATGACGATGATGACAGTGAAAGTACGCATCATTAAAATCGTCATTGAAGGAAGTCCAGATGGAAAATCTGGCACACCAACTTTTGCAAAAAAGTGTAGTGTGTTACACTCATAAAAGCAATTTTTTAAAAATTAAGCAAATTTTATAAGCTAAACTTTCAAAAGAAGAATGAACAAGCGAATGAGCATATGAGTGTTATCACGTTTTGATTAAGATAAATAAAATGCAAATTGAAAATTAAATAATAGTGCTTATGATAAATTCATTGTCATTATCGTCATCAAAACGTGTGCTACGAAGATATGCAAGAAAGGAGAACGATAATATGGCATATACAATATTAAGATTTAAAAAAGATAAGGGTGGTGCAATTGCTGGGTGCGAAAGGCATAATGAAAGAAAAAAGGAAGCATATAAAAGCAATCCAGATATTGATATTAATAAGTCAAAGGAGAATTATCATATAATACAAGCACCACAATACACATATGGAAGAAAAATAAAAGAATTGATAAAAAAATATGAATGTAAAACTAGAAAAGATAGTGTAAAGTTGGTTGAAACTTTAATAACAGCTTCTCCAGAATTTATGAATAAATTAAATACAAAAGAACAAAAAGAATATTTTGAAAGAGCAACTGATTTTATAAAATCGGAAATAGGAGCGGATAGAATTATTTCAGCAGTAGTTCATATGGATGAAGCAACACCTCATATGCATTTAGTCTTTTGTCCAATAAATAAAGAAGGTAAACTATCTGCAAAAAGTATTTTAGGAAATCAAAAGAGTTTATCTGAATGGCAAACAAAATATTATGAATATATGCATGAAAGATGGAATGAACTAGAAAGAGGAAAATCTGCACAAGAAACAAAAAGAAAGCATATTCCAACTTGGTTATTCAAATTAGCTGATAATTTGGATTACTTGTATAATCAATTACAAAAAACTATTGAAAATATTGGTATGATAGGAATGAAAAAAGATAAGGCTCAAGCAGTTAGTTTATTATCTCAATTTGTTCCAAAGGCACAAAAGTTTTCATCAAAAGTAAATTCTTATAATGAATATATTCAAGAACTAGAAGAAAGAGTAAATTTTCAGAAATCAAATAATAAAGATCTAATGAATGAAAATAGACAATTAAAGAATAAAATTGTAGATCAGGATTTTGAAACTGATGTAAAGTTAAGAAATATGCAAAATCAAGTTAAAAAGTATGAAAAATATATAAAAAAAGTTCCAAAAGAAATTTTAGATGAAATTGAAGCTAAAGAAAGGGAACGAGAACACAATAAAGAAAAGGAGATGGAACTATAATGTCAGAAAAAATAAGAGAAGAACAAATAGTATATTCAGCTCAAGAAGCTGCAAAGATATTACATTCAAGCCCTAATTATATATATGAATTAGTTAAAAAAGGAAAACTTAAAGCAGTAAAATTGAAAAGTATAAAGATTCTTAAATCTACTTTAGAAGATTTTTTAAAAGAAAATGAAGGAAATGATTTATCAGATATTGATAATATAAGAAAAATATCGATATGTGAAGATATAGAGAGATAATAAGTTATGGGTAATGTTACAATTCAGAAAAGAGGCAAATATTATCAATATAAATTTGAAGTAGCTAAAGTAGATGGCAAAAGAAAATTTATAAATAAATCTGGGTTTGAAACAAAAGATGAAGCAATTAAAGCAGGAAATATTGCTTATACAGAATATTTAAACACTGGTTTGAGTTTTAAAGAAAAAGCAATTTCATTTAGTGATTATTTAGATTACTGGTATGAAAATTATTGTGAAATAAACTTGAAATATAATACAAGAAGAACTTATAAAACAATAATGGATAAATATTTAAAACCAGAACTAGGCAAGTATAGATTAAGTTCATTAACAAGTGTAAAGCTAAATTCATATATCGTTGATTTATGCA
>ULQE01013797.1_pt1 | contig 21730 bp, 24 predicted proteins | sample 1954171 | NCBI WGS metagenome assembly ULQE01 (sample SAMEA4835647, study PRJEB28245) | human gut metagenome | biome: gut microbiome; material: fecal sample | place: Denmark | collected 2008
ACAATATCTACATTTTCCACCTAAAAGAATATAACTAATTACTGGTATTAAGTCAAAAAAAGCCAACTTGTGTTTGCAGTTAGAGCAAATAGATTTTTCATTTATTATGTTTTTTTTCTGTGGGATACAGTAAATTGCCAATGTACAAAAACTTCCAAAAACTGTTCCTATTATAAAAATTAATGTATATAATATTAGCTCCATTTTTTCTCCTTTTGCATTTTTAGGAAAAGCATATATAAACATTTTTTATGCCCATATATGCTTTTTTATTCTCTTACTTTGATAATGTATTTCCATCTTCAAATTTTTGAATTGATAATGTAGATGTTATTGTTGCTGTATATTCATTGTTTTGTGTTTTATCTTTCATAACTACTTTTTTAGTTGTTGTGCTCTCTGATTCTGATTTATTTTCTTCAGTAATAGTATATTCTTGTAACAAATTTTCTAAATTTGTTTTGTCTACTTTTTCCAATATATCTCCTGCTTCACCATTTGCATTGTAATCAGTTGATAATGAATTCAAAGCTGTTGATAAAGCATTATATGCTTTTTCTTTTGCTTCACTTTCTTTTTCTTTTTTTGAATTAGATAAAACTCCATTTGGTCCTATAACCATAGAAACTGTAACCGCAGCTAAAATTAATAATACAATTATTGTAATAACTAACGCAACTAATGTAATCCCTTTTTGATTTTCCATTCTTTTTCCTCCTTAATTTATGAAAATGTATTTTATATGTATATAACAATATAATCTATTATTTTCCACCATTTCCCTTTGTTAGATTTCCACTATTTGTTGATGGAGCAGTAATATCTTTCTCTGGTTCATAAACAGTATTATTGTTTACATTGTTACTATTATTGTTTACAATATTACTGTTATTTTTTTTCGTTGAGTTATCCGTTGTTTTTTCTGATGAGATTCCTGAAACTGATCCCTTAGTGGATGTAGTATTGGTTTCATTTCTTGAAGTTACTGACTGATAATATGCATTTCCTTCTGCATCATATATTATATCTGTTAATGGCACTTCATCAAATGGATTGCTTTGTCCTGTTTGTAATTGACTTGTCGTTTTATATTGTTGTAAATCACTTTCATCTAATTTATGCGCGGATGAAAGAACGATTTTATTTTGTGATTCATCATAGTCTTGCTTCTCTTTTAATATTGCTACTTCATTTTCTGACATCTCATACACCGCCGCTTGTGGTTCATTTGATTCTGCTTTTATATAATCAAAGAAAAATGTAAGCATTAATAATAAGATTGCAGCTACTAAAATTACCATTGCAATTACTTCTCTAATAACTTTTTTCATTCATTATACTCCTTTTACTAATTCACTTTATTAGTTGTATTTTTTGCTGTGTTTGATGTATCCGCTGTATTATCTGTTGTACTTTCTTGAGTTATTTGTTTTTCTAATGATTGTTTATTTTCTATTTTTAATAATGATGCTTTTGAAATTGGAATATTTGTTTTATAAAATTCTGTTATTAGCATCAACTTATTTGTTGACACCGCTTTACCAGTTTCTGAATCTAACACTTTAATTTCTTTTAACTGTGAATGTAATTTTAAATTTTCTGGAATAAATAAAAGTTCAGAATCTCTTCCTATATCTTCAATAAAACTTGTTATTCCATCATATCCACTAGTTGTTTCAAACTTTAAGTCACATAATACATATTTGTCATTTTCTTTTGTATCTTTTTCTTGTGAAATTTCTAATGTTAAATCGCAATTATTTTTAGTAGCATAATTACCTAGTTTTACCCATAAATAACTTATATCGTAATCTTGGCCTAATAAAGCTTTTTCTTTTTGATCTTCTGATTTTGTACTAGAAATTTTATCATAATTAGTTTTTATTTCTAAGTGTTTTTTTACAGATGTTTGTAAAGATGATTCTGTTGCTGCATATGTTGTTGCTTTCATTTTTGTAAGATCATCCATTTTTGTATTTACAGTATTACTCTCTGTTTTAAGTTCTTCATAACTGTAAACTTTAATTGGAAATGTTATTCCTTTTTTTACACACAAAAAACCAAAAATTATTGTAAATATTAATACCACTGTGAGAATTGTTTTTCTCATTTCTTTTCTCCTTTTTGAATTATTCTGTTAAATCTCCTTCTATTGTAACTAATATATAGTCTTCATCTGCTGTTTCATCATGATATCTTATTCCTGTACTCGCTTTAACATTTTCTAATATAGCTTTATATGATGTTCCTTCTGATGTTGGTGTTTCAAGTAATGCTTTAAAGTATCCTAATTGTTGATACTTTATTGCTCTTGCTTGAATTACAAAATGTCTTTCTTGAGTATTTTCCACACTTATAAGCTTAACTTCAGTAGGAATTATAGTTTTTAATTTTGTTAAGAAATTATTTATTTCATCTGTTCTATAAACATTTTCTCCATTTTGAAGTGATTCATTATTAAGTTTAGAAATTAATGATTCATATTCTGATGTTAGATATTCAACTGATGTTTTAGTCTTTGTCATTTTCTCAATTGATGCTGTTGTATCACTAGTCTTTTGATCTGTGTCGCTAATTTTTTGCTCCATATTTTTATATAAACGTGTTGTTAATGTCGAATATATTATTATACAAATTATTGCTAATATAAGCATTCTAACAATAAGTTTTTCAATCGCATCTAACTTTTCATCTGTTGTTCCTTTTAACGACTTTACATTTCTTTTTGGAAGTCCTGTTATCTCAAGTCCTTGTATATTTAATTTTCCTTTAGTTGCAAAATTTAATTCATTTCCACTTTGTAATCCTGACAATGCTAATGAAATAGCACTATTAACTTCTATATAGTCTTTGATTCCTATCTTTAATGATTGAGAATCCAAAAAAGATGGTTTTACTAACTCGCATTGAATGTTAATTCTATCTTGAAAATACATGTCAATATTATTTATTACAATACCTGTTCCAGTAAAGTATATTTTATTTATCTGTCTTCCATATTCATTTATTTTCTCTTTTATTTCATTTGTAATTTTGAATAATACTGGAACTATAGTGTCCATATATTCATTTCCGTCTTGAAACATATCAAATTCTTGTGACGAAATTGTAGTATTTTTCAATATTTCATATGCTTTTGTTTGTGAATTTTCTAATTTACTTATTTCTTTAATCGTTTCTATTATACTTGTGTTTATTTCATCTATTTTATCTATTTGTCCGTTTGTGCAAAATGTTAGTGTTGTTTTTTCTTCCATATTAACAATCAATTCATTTGCATTATTATCTAATTTGACAAGATTCATTATGCCAATTGGTAATGGTTCCATTGTAGCTAAATTATATTTTTCAAATAAAGCTTTTCTTGAACTCAAATTTTGTCTTTCAATAGATACATTTATTGCCTTCATTTTTTGCGTATCATCTGGATCTAATACGAAAATATTTTTTCTTTCTATGTTATCCTTATTTGTACCTTTTTCAGCGCACAACATTTCAAAATCAATATCTATAGATTTCTTTAAAGCACTCTTATTTAATAATGCAAAATAACTAAAATAATCATAATATTCGTCTGATATATTTATTGAAATAGGAATTTTTCTGCTATTAGTTTCTGCAACTATTTGATCTATGGCTTGTTGTAAATTTTCATAAAATTTTGTTCCAAAAGCTTCCACTTTTAAGTTGTCTCTATCTTTTTGAACTTTAGCATATTTTATTAAATTATCTTCTATATAAACTCCTAAACAGCTTTGCATCTTTTTCTCCTTTTACTGCAAATCAATCGACTTTTTAATTCTTTACAATCACTTACATATATATTTTTACCTATTTCAACATTAAAAGTCAATATTTTTAATAGAAGTGTTAATCAAAAGTAATAGTAATGTAATATATTTTTTATGAATATTATTTCTTTATTTGGAAAATATATGTAGTAAAAGGAGGCTTTTATGGATTCAATTAATACTAATAAAGATTATCAAAAATATGTTGATAAAAAATCACCTAATTCGCCTATTTTTAAGAATTGCTTTAATGCTTTTTGGGTTGGTGGTTTAATTTGCGTTATCGGACAATTAATTTATGATTATTTTATTTTTAGAAATTTTTCTACCGAATTAGCTGGTACTATTGTTTCTATTTCATTAATATTTTTAAGTGCTTTTTTAACTGCTATAAATGTTTTTAATAGAATAGGAAAATTTGCTGGAGCAGGTTCTCTTATTCCTATAACTGGCTTTGCTAACTCAATTATTTCACCTGCGATGGAATATAAATCTGAAGGTTTTGTTATGGGTGTTGGAGCAAAAATGTTTACAGTTGCTGGTCCTGTTTTAGTTTATGGTATTTCTTCTTCTGTAATAGTTGGACTTGTTTATCTTCTTTTTAATACTCAGGCAATCATGCTTGTTTAATTTTATTTGTGAGGTGTTTTTATGAAAAAAATTGGTACTCAAACTTTTAAATTAGATAATCCTGTAACTATTTTTGAAACTGCTAGTATTGTTGGTAAAAAAGAAGCAGATGGTCCACTGGCTAAATATTTTGATGTGTGTCTTCAAGATGAGTTTTTCGGTGAAAAAACTTGGGAAAAAGCTGAGTCAAAGATGATTAAATTTGCTATTGAAACTGTTATTAGAAAATCTAATATTGCTGTTTCAGATATTGACTATTTACTTGCAGGAGATTTGTTAAATCAATGTATATCTTCAAGTTTTGGAATTAGAGATTTTGAAATTCCCTTTTTAGGAATTTTTGGAGCATGTTCTACTTTTGTTGAAGGAATGATGATTGGTTCTATGTTATTAGATGGTGGAGCTGGAAATTATGCTTTAGCTGCAACTTCAAGTCATTTTTGTAGTGCTGAAAAGCAATTCAGATTTCCACTTGAACTTGGAAATCAACGTCCCCCTACTTCTCAATGGACGGTAACGGGTAGTAGTGCTGCTGTTCTTTCAAAATCAGGAACAGGTCCATTTATTACTCATGTTACTCCTGGAAAAATTGTTGATAGAGGTATTACTGATGCAAATAATATGGGAAGTGCTATGGCTCCTGCAGCAGTTTCAACAATTTTAACTCATCTAAAAGATACTGGTAGAAAACCAACTTATTATGATGCAATTATAACAGGTGATCTTGGTCATATTGGGAAAGGTATTGTTTTGGATTTATGTAAGGCTGAGGGATTTCAACTTTCTTCAATTTACAATGATTGTGGCGTTCTTATGTTTGATAAAGAAAAGCAGGATACTCACTCAGGTGGTTCAGGTTGTGCATGTTGTGGTACTGTTTTTTCTGGTTACTTTTTCAATCAACTTAAAGAAAAGAAAATTAAAAAGATGTTACTTGTAGCAACAGGTGCCTTGATGAATTCTACTTCTACACAGCAAGGCGAAAGTATTCCTGGTATTGCTCATGCTATTAGTATCGAATTATAAATTTATGAAAGGATAGCTTATGGGAGAGTTTATAAATAGTTTAGATTATATGATGCTGTTAAAAGCTTTTGTTGTGGGTGGTGTTTTATGTATTATTGCTCAAATTTTAATTGATAAAACCAAACTTACACCTGCCAAAATTCTTGTTTTATATGTTACATTAGGTGCTATTTTAGGCGGACTTGGAATATATAAATACTTAGTTGACTTTGCTGGATGTGGTGCTACTGTTCCACTAACTGGATTTGGCTATAATTTATCTAAAGGTGTTATTCAAGAGGTTCATCAGTCTGGGTTTTTAGGTGCATTTATTGGTGGAATAAAATCTGCTGCTGGCGGTATTACTGCTGCTATCTTCTTTGGATATATTGCTGCTTTAGTTTCAAAACCTAAAATGAAAAAACAATGATTTACATTATGTTAATAATATGGTATAATATTTGTCGTAAAAATTTTAAGGAGGTAGTAGCTATGATACAATTGAGTTATACTACATCAAGGTTGAACTGTCGGCCTTTAAACAAGCTGGATTATCCGGCATTTGCAGATGGTGTGATTCAGGACAAGGATATCCAAAAATACTTTCGGATGGGTAAGTCTTATGGAGAGGTCTGTGACTTCTTAGAGGAACTTCCTAACACCGACTGTATACCCGTTGGACTATTTAAGAAATCTACCAAACAGTTAATTGGCTATATTAATGGCTACGTATTCGGTAAAGATACTCTGCTGATGGAATTCTTTGTTTTTGAGTACTACCGATCTTGTCGGTACATTACAGAAGCGTTAGATGCGTACACTTTACAATGCATAAATAAATGCGGTGTAAAAAACTTCCGATTCGAAGTTGACGCTGATAACTTCAAGTCTATCTCGGCATTAAAGAAATTCCATGCACGTCATGTCGTAGAAGAAGACTATGACAACGACGGACGTAAGTTTCTGATGTACATTATGCAGTTTTGAATTTTTACGGAAAAGAGCAGCATTCGCAATTTGAATGCTGCCTCTTTCTTTTTATTGGTTTATACTATATGTTATTTGGTAACTGTGCCTTTTGACTTTCATCGTTATTTTACAACTATGTTGAAGATTTTTCCTTTAACATATATTTTCTTAATTATTGTTTTTCCTTCTGTTAATTTTGATATTGTTTCGTTTTGTTCAACAGCTTTTGTTACTGTTTCTTCGTCTGCATCTTTTGCTACAACTACTGTTGCTTTTAATTTTCCATTTATCTGTACTGGTATTTCAATTTCATCATCAATTGTTTTTGCTTCATCATATGTTGGCCAAGGTGTTTGAGAAATTTCTTTTTCTTCTCCTAACTCGCTCCAAATTTCTTCTGTCATATGTGGTGCAAATGGATTTAGCAATTGTAAGAATGTTTTATATTCTGCTTTGTTAATATGTTTTGCCTTTGTAAATTCATTTACCATTGTCATAAATGTACTAACCGATGTATTAAATTTCATTTCTTCAATATCATTTGATACTTTCTTTATTGCCTTATGCATCATTGATTCAAATTCTTTTGAGTATTCTGTTCCTTCTGTTAATATATCTTGTAATCCCCATACTCTATCTAGGAATTTACTACAACCTCTGATGCTTTCCATCGACCATGGTGCTGTTTGATCAAATGGGCCCATAAACATTTCATAAACTCTAAAGCTATCTGCTCCAAATTCTTCTACTATATCATCTGGATTTATTACATTTCCTTTAGATTTTGACATTTTTTCACCATTTCCACCTAATATCATCCCATGTGATGTACGTTTTTGATATGGTTCTTTAGTTGGAACTACTCCGATATCGTATAAGAATTTATGCCAGAATCTTGAGTATAGTAAGTGTAATGTTGTATGTTCCATTCCACCATTATACCAATCTACTGGTGACCAATATTTCAATGCTTCTTTTGAAGCGAATTCTTTATCATTATGTGGATCCATATATCTTAAGTAATACCATGATGAACCCGCCCATTGTGGCATTGTATCTGTTTCTCTTCTTGCATCTTTTCCGCAATGAGGACATTTTGTTTTTATCCATTCTGTTTGTTTTGCAAGTGGTGATTCTCCATTTTCACCTGGTTCATAATCTTCTATTTCAGGTAATTTTAAAGGTAACTCTTCTTCTGGAACTGGTACCCATCCGCAATCTTCACAATATACCATTGGTATTGGCTCTCCCCAATATCTTTGACGTGAGAATACCCAATCACGCAATTTATAATTTACTTTTCTTTCACCTAATTTATTTTCTTCTAGGTATTTAATTGTTGTTTCAATTGCATCTTTAGTTTTTAATCCATTTAAGAATCCTGAATTTACAGCTATTCCATCTTCTTTACTTGTATATGCTTCCTTCATTTCGCATTCTTTTCCTGCTTCTGTTCCAGCAAACAAGTAATCAAATCTAGCTTCTAACTCTTTTTGAGCTTTTTCACAATTGTCTTTTGTATCTGGCATTATTACAGGTTTTATAGGTAAATTAAACTTTTTAGCAAATTCAAAATCTCTTGTATCATGTGCAGGAACTGCCATGATTGCTCCTGTGCCATATGTAATTAATACATAGTCTGAAATCCAGATTGGAATTTCTTCTTTGCTTAATGGATTAATTGCTTTTACGCCTTTAATTTCTACACCTGTTTTTTCTTTATTTAATTCAGCTCTTTCAAAGTCTGATTTTAAAGATGCTTTATATTGATAATCTTTTACTTCATCTAAATTTGTTATTTTATCTGCATATTTTTCAATAAATGGATGTTCTGGTGAAATTACCATATATGTTGCACCAAACATTGTATCTGGTCTTGTTGTGTATATTCTTAAGTAATCTTTTTCTGAAGTTTTATCTTCTGTTATTACTTCAAAGTTTACTTCTGCTCCTTCACTTCTTCCAATCCAATTTATTTGTTGTGCTTTTATTTTATCTAAGAAATCAACATCAGCTAAGTCATCTATTAATCTTTGAGCATATTTTGTTATTCTTAACATCCATTGTGATTTTTCTTTTTGAACTACTGGACTTCCACATCTTTCGCACACACCGTTTACAACTTCTTCATTTGCCAAACCTACTTTGCATCCTGTACAGAAGTTTATTGGCATTGTTGTTTTGTATGCTAATCCGTGTTTATATAATTGAATAAATATCCATTGTGTCCATTTATAATATTCTGGATCTGTTGTATTTATTTCTCTTGACCAATCAAATGAAAATCCTAATGATTTCAATTGTTGTTTAAAATGACTTATGTTTTGCTCTGTTGTTATTCTTGGATGTACATGATTTTTTATAGCATAATTTTCTGCTGGTAAGCCAAATGCATCAAATCCAATTGGATATAAAACATTATATCCTTGCATTCTCTTTTTTCTTGCTATTATGTCTAGTGCTGTGTAGCTACGAGGATGACCAACATGGAGTCCTTGTCCTGAAGGATATGGAAACTCAATTAATCCATACCATTTTGGTAATGTGTAATCTGTTTTCGCATTAAATGTTCCTTCTTCTTCCCATTTTTTTTGCCACTTATGTTCTACTTCTTTAAAATTGTATGACATGTTTTTTCCTCCTTTTTTGCTTACCACTCTTACGTGTGATATAAAACTCGTGCAATATACACGTTGGTGTATATTATATACCACGTTTAAATGTTTTTCAATAATTTTAATTCTACTTTTTATCATACTCAGATAAAATTGAAATTTTCAGTGTAATCCAGTTTTATATATTTCTTTTTCAATTAAAGATTCTAAAGAAACTGTTTTATTTAGGAAACCGCTTACTAATGTATCATTTATTATTTGTAATGAATTTGTTGTATTAAAATTACTAACATCATTTGTATTAAATTGCTCTGTTTCAGCAAAAAAATTCTTATCCATATTGGACCTCCTAGATTTCTTCATAGTTTAATTTATTACTAGAATCTGAATTATGCAATAAATATTCTGACAGTTTACTTAGATTTTTTTTGTGATTCATCATTTTAAATAATACACTTAAGTCCTGATGATATTGTATGTTATTTTCAATGTCAATTCTATTTCTTATATGAAGTAAATAGTTTTCGATAAGTGAAAAGACATCTTTATTCTTTAATATAAAATTATATTTTCTACTTGCTAGTATATATTCATATTCTTTATTAAAATCATTAATAAATTTTTCTGAATATTTCTTAGGGTTATTTACTGTAAAATAATACAATTTGTTATTTAAAAATTTTCTCCATAATAAAACATAGTTTATTACTTCTGAATTTCTTTGACTAATATGCGTAGAATATACGAAATAATTTTTATTTTCATCTATATAAGTTTTTATTCTGTCATTAATTTCGAGGATATTACATACTTCTGCCTCAGAGAAAATATCAATTACATTAGAAAAATCTCCATCATAATCAGGGTAGCGACCATTTCTATCCTCAATATAAAAACTATTAGAAATAATTTTTCCATTTAAGGTATAAATATTTGTAATTATTTCAAACTCTTTATACATCATTATTTTAAATTCTTTAATAATAAATGCTTTCTTTCGTTCAAAATTTAAGGAAGTGCTTTTTATTTTTTTATAGTCATTAGTCATATAATATTTTAGACTTTTTGCCTTGAAATCATATTTTGCATAAATAGAATGATATTTATCTAGTTTTTTAAAGTCTTTAATATTATTTTCTAAATTATATATGTATTTATCTAACATATTCAAAGCACTTTTATAACCTACGATATGTTCTATATAATTAGTTTTATCAAATAAAAAACTGATTACAAATATTTTTAGAAGACTTTCTGGATTGGTCTTAATAAAAAAATTTTCTAATTTCTTTGTTATTAAAATTTTATCTATCATACTTTTAACTCCTGTTAATCATCATAATCCCTACCATTATCTTGTTCATATTCATCTTGTTCATAGTCATCATAGTCTGATCTATCTTCATATTGCTCTATAGTTGGATTCCCATCCATTGATACATCGTATACAAGTTCAGGATTATAATCACATAATTCTGGGTCAACCCAATCATGTAACGTTGGATCTTCCCATGGATATCTATCCTCAGTACATAAGAAATATGGTATCTTATCTTTTCGACATAAATTAGCCATTTCACAAATAGAAGATAAACCATCAAAATCAGCAAGTATTACAGAAAATTCAGCTTCATTAGCCATTTTTGCTGCAGTTTGTGGGGTAGGGCAAGCTATTTTGCTTACTTTTCCAGTTTTGTAACCTTCTAGTGTTTTTCTAGTTCCATAATATTCATCTTCAACCATATCTCTTTGATAAAATCCGTTTCCACAAGCTGCAATAAAACATTCATAACCTTGTCTTTCTAACAAACTAATAACCTCTGGCATAAGTTCATGTAATATTTTGTTAGAACCACAGCCATAAACTCCAGACGTATCAATAAAAAACTGAACATATCTTGCATCACTTAAATCGTATTTATCACTTAATAATCTATAATTTTGATATTTTAACATATGCCTAAGCATCTGTTTTTTATCATAGGTTTCTGAACCATCTTGTTTATCTATTCCAGCATGTTTTGCAGCAATTTTCTTTATAATTTCAAATATGTATTTTTTCAAATATTCTTGCCTGTTTTGACTCTTAAAATCATCTTCTTTTTTCTTTTTTTCTTCAAATAATTTTTCGACAATTTGTTGTAAATCTTTGGGAGATGTTTTGGGTTCGTTTTTACTAGGATTTTTGCCATCTGTTGTTATAAAATAATCTTCATCTTGTTCTTCTTTAGATTTTTTGTCATCAGATTCTTTCTTTTCTTCACTGGAAGTTTGTTTATCTCCAGTACCCGAACCATCACCTTTGCCATCTTCACCAGTATTTTTTGTTTTTTTACTTTTATTTTCTTTATCTGGATTTTCACCACCATCTACAGAGTTTGGAGAATCTTTAATTTCTTTAGATGCTTCATCTCCGCCATGTGTATCTTCTGTAGTCTTTGATGTAGCAGGTGCAACTTCTTGCGTTTGTGGAGCATCTTCTGGTGATTCAATAGGATCATTCTCTTTGGTTGGATCAACTTTTTCATGTTTTTTGCTTTTTTTTCTGGCTTGTTGTTCAAGTTCTGCAAATATTTTATTTATATCATATTGAAGAGCCATTATTATTCCTCCTAATCATCATAATCTCTACCATCATCACCATATTCTGTATCTGTATCATATTCTTGTTCGATTTCATTTTTTTGTTGACCTAAGAATGATTCTAAAGTATTAGGAGAATCAGAATCTAAATATACGAATGTATTTCCTTTATTCATAGCAATTCTAAACATTTTATCTCCCTCGATTTTTATTCCAAATCTTGTACCATCTTTTCTACTCTTATTTCCTGCCCATATAATACTATCTGCTTGTATTTCTTCATCTGATAATGAATATTCAAACCAGCCTTTATATCTATTGTAATAATCATCAAAATCCATATATTGACTAGCCATTTGTAATTGTTCTATTGTATCTATATCCACATACATTCTATCTTGTTCATTATCATCTGAATATAATCTAAAATTTCCTTTGTTTCCATCTTGAAAAAGTTTAACCCACCCCTCTTGATTATCAGAAGTAATAGTAATATAACATCTTTCTAAATCAGGTAATTCAAATTCTAAATCTCCATTTTCCATTTCAGAAATTCGCTGTAAATCAGCTAATGACATTACGTCTAATTCATCTAAATTGATATATTGAGATAATGCTTCTTCGTCTATTTCTGTTCCTAAAACTTCCAAATCTTCAATGTATTGTCTGGCTTGTCTTATAGAAAAATTAGGACACTTATCATAAATATAACCTAAATAGTGATTTTCAGGTAATCCTAATATTTCTAAAAATAAATCTTTGCTAGGTCTAGTAACTTCAACTCTTTTACTTCTATTTATTAATGCTTCATCTATTTCTCTTTTGTCATTCGATGTAATAAAAGTATAAATTGGAAATTTTCCTTTTTCGTATGTATCTGTTCCTGTTGTTAATCTTCCATTTTCTAAAAAATCTAATAAAAAAGAGTCGACTTCAGGTCTTGCTTTATCTAATTCATCTATAACAAGAACCACCGGGCTTTCTTGTGATTGTTGTAACGCTTGTAATAATATACCAGCTTTAATTGAACTGTCTGCATCTTGTTTCATTACTCCCTCAATATTAACATCATATTGAAAGTTCTCTGTTCCCATTCTAGGAAAGCATTGTACAAATTTTTCATCAGCACTAACCATTTTTGAAAAAGTTTCAGCTAAGAATGTTTTTCCAGCTCCAGATTTTCCTTGTAATAATAGTGTTGGAATACTCTTTTTATCTTTTTTCCCTGCTGCTTCAAATAATAATACTATTTTTGCTAAATTTTCTGATGCAAAGTACCCTAATTCCTTTAATCTTGATTGAGTTTCTTTTATTTTTTCTGACATAATTACACTCCTTTTATTTTTAATAAATATATACTGCATTTTGAAAATAACTCATTTTTAACAATCATATCATAGTAGCAAAAAAATAACAATTAAAATGAAATAATATTATCTAGTTTGACAGTTTTAAAAGAATCAAAAGTTTGCAATGCAGTATATCATGTTAAAGAAAAAAAGAAAAACAGTATAGTATCAACTATACTGTTTAAAATGCTCATAAGGTGCATCTTTTTTTCATATTCTTACGCTTTTTTTGCTATTTCAGCTATTTCGCTAAATGCTTTGCTATCTGAAACTGCAAGTTCAGCTAACATTTTTCTGTTTATTGCAACATTAGCTTTCTTCAATCCAGATATTAATTGGCTATATGTTAATCCGTTCATTCTGGCTGCTGCGTTAATTCTAATTATCCATAATTTTCTGAAATCACTTTTCTTATCTTTTCTTCCAACATATGCATACATTCCAGATTTCATAACAGCTTGGTTTGCCATTCTGAATCTATAATGTTTTGCTCCATAATATCCTTTTGCTCTTTTTAAAACTTTTTTATGTCTAGCTCTTGTTGTTCTTGCTGTTTTTACTCTTGCCATTTATTTATTCACTCCTTTTTTTCAAAACTTCTAAATATTAGTCACCATATGGTAATAATTTCTTTACATGTGATAAACATGTTTTATCCATAATTCCGTCTTGTACTCTTGCTGTGTGTTTTGTTCTCTTTGTTTTGTTTGCTAATAAGTGTCTTCTATTAGCTTTTGTTCTTTTTACTTTTCCTGTTGCTGTAAATCCATATCTTTTAGCTGCTGCTTTATTTGTTTTTAACTTTGGCATAATAAATTTTCTCCTTTCTATTTCTTAGCTAGTATTAAAAACATACTTTTTCCTTCTAAATGAGGTTTCTTTTCAATGTTTGAAATTTCAGATAATTCTTCTGCAAATTTATTAAGAACTTCTTCTCCTAATTTCACATTGTTAAGTTCTCTTCCTCTAAATCGTACTGTGAATTTTACCTTGTTTCCAGATTCTAAAAATCCTCTTGCATTTTTGCATTTGAAAGAAAAATCGTGATCTCCTATATTTGGAGTAACTCTTATTTCTTTTGTTTCAACTGCTTTTTGATTTTTTCTAGATTCTTTTTCTTTTTTAGCTTGCTCAAATTTGTATTTTCCATAATTCATTATTTTAGCAACTGGCATTTCTGGATTTGGTGAAACTAGTACTAAATCTAAATTTTTGCCTTCTGCTATATCCATAGCTTCTTCTAAACTTAGCTTTCCTAATTTTTCTCCAGTTTCGCTAATTACATTAACAAAGCTAAATCTTATCTGCCTATTAATAGGTAATTCTTGTTTTATAGTAAAACACCTCCGATTTTTTATAATTTCATTTTCTATCGAACATAAAAAATGACTTGTTGTAAAACAAGTCAATTCATTCGCAAAAATAACATTTTTATATTATATTATTTTTTAACCTGTTGCCTTAATTGGCTAAGGTGAGAATTGACTTCTTCTTTAGAACAGTAATATATTACCACGATTTTTTTGTTCTGTCAAGTTTTTGGCGTTATTTTTTCAATGTTTTTTGAGAATATTATATTTTATTTTATTTTTTATTCCTTGCTAAAATATTTTCCCACCTCCTAAACTTCGTTTAGAAGGCCTGAGGAAAAACTTTCAAACTGCGCGCCATTAAAAAATAAAATATAATATTCTGATACAAAAACCTCGGTAAAAATATTACCGAGGTTTGTTTTTTTGAAAATTATCTCTTTGAGAATTGTGGAGCTTTTCTTGCTTTTTTAAGTCCGTATTTCTTTCTTTCTTTCATACGTGGATCTCTTGTTAGGAATCCATTTGATTTTAAGATTGCTCTGTATTCACTGTTAGCTTCTAATAAAGCTCTTGATATACCATGTCTGATTGCACCAGCTTGACCTGTATATCCTCCACCTTCTACTTTACAAATTATATCATATTTATCAGTTGTGTTTGTAACTGATAAAGGTTGTTTAACTATAACTTTTAATATTTCTGTTCCGAAATATTCATCTAAAGGCTTTCCATTAACTGTGATTTCACCTTTACCTTCAGCTAATCTAACTCTAGCTATTGATTTTTTTCTTCTACCTGTTCCGCAGAAAACTATTTTTTCAGATTTCTTAGCCATTATTTTACCTCCCATACTTCTGGTTTTTGAGCTATATTTTCGTGTTCGCTACCAGCATATACTCTTAATTTTTTGATCATTTGTCTTCCTAATTTTGTATGTGGAAGCATTCCTTTGATTGCTAACATCATTGCTTTTTCTGGAGTTGTTTCCATCATAACTCTAGCTGATGTTTCTTTCATTCCTCCAATGTATCCTGAATGATGTCTGTACATTTTTTGGTCTAATTTCTTTCCTGTTAAAACTGCATCTTTACAGTTTATAACGATTACGTGATCACCTGTATCAATTGTTGGTGTGTATGTTGGTTTGTGTTTTCCTCTTAATAATTTTGCTGCTTCTGTAGCAACTCTTCCTAAAGGTTTTCCTTGAGCATCAATAACATACCATTTGCTTTCGATTTCGCTTTTCTTTGCGCTATATGTTGTATTATTCATGGTAATAATTACCCTCCATTCAATTTTTTATTTATTATATAAAATCTGCTAGATACCACCGGGGAGAAGTATTTAACAAATTTATACTTACATACAATGCGTTAATATTTTAATACAGATATTTCAAAAAGTCAACTATTTCTTGACAATTTGTGCAAAAAAGCATTTTTCTTTTAAATTTTCTTTCATTTTTAAGCTTATGGCAATAAGTTTAGTTGGTCTGAAGGTGTCATTGTGTCTATTTTATAGTAATTGTCTGGTGTGTTTCCTACAATTACTGATTCTGATAAAAGTATTTTATTATTTATACTTTGCGATACTGTTTCAAACGGAGATAATATACTTACTGTGCAATTTATATCCAAATATATTCGATGTAATGATTGGTTTACTCCTACTGAATAAAACTCTGTTTCGAGTGTACTAGTTATTGTTCCTGATGGGATTACTTTTATTTTTATTTTTGGTCCTACGTTTGATACTAGTCTGCTACCTGTTAGAGCTCCTAACCTAATTTCTATATTAGTATCTTTTTCTTCTGTAAATCTTTTTTGTATATTATTTACTATATTTGCTTTTATTTGATTTATTAAAACTACATTCGATTCTAAAAAAGTTACATTTCCTTCGGAATCTTCTTCTATATGAACTAAATCTTTATATGTATAGTTTTGCATTATTTTTTCGGTTTCTTCATTGCTTACTTGTGTGACTATCACTTTTGCTTTATACACACATTTCTTTGAAAACAATGGATATATAACTTCATTTAACAGATATGCTATAAGTAAAGTAATAACTATTATTAGTATTATGAATTTATATTTCTTATTTATTCTTTTGAATCTTTTTCGAGAATATATTTTTTCCATTATATTGCTCTTGGAATATATAATTTATCGCCAATGTTTATCTTATCTTCGTTTGCTATTTCATTTAATGTTGCAATTTCTTTTATTGTACTTTTGAATCTTTTAGCTATTTTCCATAATGAATCTCCTGGTTTTACAAAATAAATTACCATGCTATATCCTTCATCATTTTCTTCATCATTTAATTTTATTTCATTTATTAATTCTAATTGATTTGTTTCACTGCTGAAAATCTGAATTTCTAATTGGCTATTAATACTTGAGTCTGGCATAATTGTTGCGGTGTTACTTGATATTTGAACGTTTAGTTCTGAAACATTTTTTTCTAATTGAATTGTATTTTTAAATGTTTCTTCTTTTCTATTTAAAGACTGATTTTCAAATGAGCTATACATATAAACTGCTCGGATTTCTATTTCTAGTGATTGCTCATTTCTTGACATATTTGTAATTTGATATTCTGCATTATAGATTTGATTTATTTCTTCTATTATAGTTTTTTGATTTATTGTTGCTGTTTGCATTGGAGTGCTATTGCAGTTTTCAATTTGTAACTTTCTTTTTGTGAATTCTGTTTTATAATTTAAATCATATAAATCTGTTAATATATTTACTTCTTTTGCTTGATATGCATCTCCTGTTAGATTTAACTCCATTTCAACATTTATTCCCGGTTTTATGTCATTATCAATATTGTTTATATTTATATTCTTTATACTAAATGATGTTGTAACTTCATTAGTTTCTTCAACATTTTCTATATCTAAAAATCCCATTATTGGAACTTCTTTTTTTGCAAGATAAATATGTCCATTTTCTGTCTGATACAAACATTTTAACTCGCAATCTGCTTTTATTAATACTTTGTTATAACTAATTTTCTTTTCTACATTTCTTATACTATGTGTTATTTGCACTACTTCTATAGTTTCTTGCAAATTTTCTGTTTCAATTTTTTCTTTCAAGCCTATTTTAGATTCTCCATGTCCTATAAAAGTATCTATTGTTTGTTTTTGTGTTAATGTTTGTAGGTTGTGTACTTTATTTATTTCATATATAAATTCTGTTTCTTCTTTTTTAGATGCCTCTGCTCTGTAGCTTATTTCTGCTTTATAGTGTATTTTTCTTTCATTTAATATGCTCACGCTTGTTGTTCTAACGCTTGCGTTATCGTTTATATAGCTTTCTGTAGTTAGTCCCTCTATTTCCAGTACTTCATTAAAAGCTTCCTCAATTTTTAAGACTCTGCTCTTTCCTTCGCCTGTCAAATATGTTATTCTTGTTACTATTCCGCCATCAACTTTTAGTTTACCTTCCATTTTTTCTTTTTTATTCATATATATATTACTGCTTTGAGTTTGTATTTTTATTATATCTGGTTTGCTATCTGGAAGAATAACATCTTTTTCAATTATGATTGTTTTATTATTCTCTCCTATTTTCTTTTTTATATTTATTTTTTCTCTCTGAATTTGTAATTCCATCCTTAACCTCCTTTTTATTATTACTAATATATATTAAGAGGCAAAAAAAAAATTCCTCTTTCAAGGAATTTTTTGAAAAATAAACTTTAAAAGATTTTTCTAGAGAGTCATCTATATATTCTATTATGCAAATTCTTCTCTATTCTTTTTAGAAATTATTGCTGGTGGTTCTAATGCTTTGAATTGTTCTCCATCATATATTTGAACTTCTACTGCTTTTGTAAATATGTCTGTATAATTATAAGAACTTCTTCTTTCGTTTTCTTCAAACTTTACTCTAAAGTAAGTTGGATATACTTGCTCAATAATAGCTGCTTTTTCTAATGGTTTGCTTCTTTTTCCTGGTGACTCTTTTACTATTATTTTATGACCAATTTGTTCTTCCATATCCTTTTTTAAACTACTAATATCTGACTTATAAATCATTTCATCACCTACTTCATTTTTGATAGGCTAAGTATATCACCCTGGTCGTTTTTTGTCAAAAATGTAGCAGATATTCATCATTCAGTTTTTGGCTTTATTTCAGTACTTTCCTGCCTTTTTTTCTATTCTTTTTCTTTTCTTTTACAATTATATTACAAAAGTGTAACAATACGTATTTTTGTCATTTTGACAATGTATTTTTCTTGCCTCTTGCTTTAGTTCCGCCCATTCCGTTATAGTTACTTTTTAAATATGGTAGTAAGTCTTTCATTCTTACATATTTGCTTGAATCGGTATATGCTATTTTGCTAGCAATTATTAATGGATCTCTGTATTCTACCATAATTCTTGCAGGTGATGATGCAAAGTTTGCTCCTTCTAACATTATTGCTTCATAAAAACTCTCACATGCTCCAGCTATTATTATTAACTTTTCCTCAGATTTTTCCCACATGCGCGCATTTTTAACTGTTTGCACAAAATATTTTGAATTTTTATAGTTATCTAACCTATATAAATCTTGTCCCTTTTTTAGCATAAGGTCGTGTCCTGTTGCAACCAAAATATCTGGCTTGTATTTTTCTAATAAATATACAACCTCATTAGGTTGATTTCTTTCTGAAATGTTTTCAACGATTGACTTTAAATTAAGACTGTTATAATAGTTTATAGCTCTTTTAGAATATTTCCTATCTCCATCTAAGTGTAATATTACTGCTCTACTACTACTTAATTTTCTATTTTTTAATACATCTGTAAACATATTTTATCACCTAATATAAAATATGTTTTTGTGGTGTACAGTGTGAGTGTAAAAAAAGGCAGTTTATTCAACTGCCTTTTGGATTATAAAATTTCATTCTTGACTATTAATTTTTATACTTCCAGCTCCAACTTCTATTGTTACAATAAATCCATCATCAGTAATTTCTGTTTCTACTGTTATCAGTTCCTCTGATGGGCTAGCAAGTTGTCTTTTATTTTTATCATCTATTAACATTTCAATATAATTTCCATTGTCTTTCAGATAATCCATATATTTTTTTACTGTATCTTCCTTGTTTGCATCAATAAATGTTAATTTTAATATATCATTATTCATTGTGCTATGAGAGTATTTTTTTATTTTCTTTTCTCCAACTGCTGATTTTACTGAAGGTATTTTTTCACCACTAACTACATACTCGTCAGCTTTTGTATATTTGTTTATTTTGCTTTTTCTAACGACTATGTTTATGCATTCTGCAAGAATTACTATTATTGCTATTGTTGCGATTACTATCAATATTTTCTTGTTTTTCATACTTCATTTCTCCTTTGTGCTTTCTATATAATTATTTTAGCTAAATCTCATATAAAAAGTCAATAAAATATATGTTACATTTTCATTTTTTCGTATTTCTTTTTTGTTGCTAACCCTCCTCTAATGTGTCGTTCCGCTTTGTTTTCATCTAATACTTCTCTTACTTCTAAATATAGTGTATGATTTATTTTTTCTAGTCTTTGACTTAAGTCTTTATGTACTGTGCTTTTACTTACTCCATATTTTTTTGCTGTCCCTCTTACTGTATCTTTAGAATCTATTATATATCGTGCTAATTCTACTGCACGCTCTTCAATTGATATTCCTTTCATAAAGAAAACCTCCATACGAATACTTTGTTTAATAGTATTCTGTATGGGGTTGTATTAGAACAGCCATATTTAATTTATTTTTGGTTTTCCAATATATCTTTATTTATGTTTGCTATCAAGTCTTCAGCATCTGGTACTTTTTTTGTAAATATCCCTATTAAGTATTTTTGTTTTGCATAGCAAATTCCATAATCATGAATGTTACCTTCATAACTTCCATATTTGTGCGCAATTTCACAAGTAGTTATATTCTTTTTTAAGTATCCACCTCCAGAAGATTTTTTCATGAGTTCAATTAAGGCTTGATATTTTTCTTGATTTTCATATAGTTTCTTAAGAATATCTAATGAATAGTTTGCGGATGTTATATTTTGTTCATTAAACTCTGCTGGCAGCTCCTCCTTTGTATATTGCTTTATTAATATTCTATATGCTTTTTCTCCTCCAAGTCCTGTTTTCAATATATTGGTTGCAGTATTATCAGAATTTACTATCATTTGTTCTAACAAATATGATAATGGTACATCGTCTCCAACTTTGTACAATGTTGCTGTTGTTCCAGAGCCTTCTTCATAATTTCCTTCCATATATTGAATTGTTGAATCTGAATTAAAATCTCCATTATTAATTTTATCATAATATATCATTGCCAGTGGCACTTTGATTGTACTCGCTGCTGTAAAATAGCTTCCACCATTATATAAATATGTCCTTTTAGTTTCTGGTTCATAATAGAAAAATGCAAAATTGTCTTCATTTAAGTTTTTATCCCTTATGTATTTTTGTACTATTTTCTCAACTTCATCTGCATTGTTCAGATTTTCTTCTATGTTAGACTCTACTACTTCTGTATTATTCTTTGCGTTTGTTGATATTGTCTCCTTTGTAATGATGTTATTTATTTCAATTTCATTTTCTTTAGCTGACGCCATTTGGTTTTCGGATTTTAATATATTCTGAAATTTTATTATATTATTTTTACCACAGAAAAATCCTATAATAATTATTAATATGGTCAGTTTTAATCTAGTTTTTCTTTTTTTTTTCTTTTTTAATCGCTCTAATTTTTTTGGTTTTCTTCTATTCAAATTTATTTCTCCAAATTCATTTTATAATTATTCCTAATAATTTTGATAGCTCAATTGCTTGAAAATTGTTTACAATCATTCCTTTAATATCTTCAAATGTTGTTATTATTCCACCTATTTCACATGTTGATATATCTATTCCTTTTAGTTTAGTTTTGAAAAATTGTGTTTGTACTAATTTGGACAACTCAAAATATGTGTTTTTCAATTTACATTCTGTGAAACTACTATTTGACAAATCACATCTTTCAAATAGTACTTCTTCTAAGCTTGCTGATGAAAAGTTAGCATATCTGAAAATAGTTTCTTTACTCATTAAATGATATACTCTTGAATCTGAAAAATCACAGCCTACAAATTTGCTATTTCTAATTTCCACACGTATAAAACTTCCTTCTCTAAACAAGCAATTTGATAAGTCACAGTTTTCAAATATTACATCATGAAAAACTGCTTTTTCAAATGTTCCTGTTATTTTGCAATCTTTAAATTTACATTTTTCGAATTCTACATCCTCTGCATTAAAATCTATTTCTTCTAATTTTGATATTAATTTATTTTCTATTGTTATTCCTTCTTGTTTATATAGATCAATTGATGAGTGTATATTCCCTATTTCTTCAAGTGTTCCTATTATTGGTTTGTATATATTCATCTTTATCACCTATCCTTTATAGTATGTATTATATAATATTTTT
>ULQE01042766.1_pt1 | contig 21000 bp, 30 predicted proteins | sample 1954171 | NCBI WGS metagenome assembly ULQE01 (sample SAMEA4835647, study PRJEB28245) | human gut metagenome | biome: gut microbiome; material: fecal sample | place: Denmark | collected 2008
GTCTGACGAAGCGTTTCTTCCATCCGGTTGAACTCGGCAATGTAGGCTTCCTTAAACCGCACGGCCTCGGGCGTCGTGTACGCCATAGCTACCATCGTGAAGCCGTCTTTGGTCATAAGATACATTGGCCGGGATTTACCCTGTTCATCGAGATATTCAGCCAATCCAAAATTGGATGCGCTAAACAATTTCGAACATTTAGCAGTAGTCTCGCGAATATCTCGCATAACATGGGCATGTTGTTTACCAAATGCCTCGGCCAACTGCTGCGAAGTGACCGCCGGAACCTGCTTGTCGTTGATGAATTCGAGCTTGACAACTGGGAGAAAATTAGACATAAGAACTCCTGTATGGTTGAAATTGCTGAATGCAACATGGACCATCGCTCCCGCTAGATCAGTTGGTGTAGTAACCTTTATCTAGCACAAGCCCTCCTCGACCGTCAAGGAAGAGGAGGGTTTCCATTTGACACCGATTCACATCTGCACTATATTTTTCTTACCCACCCTATCTCCACCTTCCTAGATGGCCCCCGCCATCAACAAACCCCCGACAATCCGTTTCGTGATTGTCGGGGGTTCGCTTATTTCTTTTTGCCGCGGTATTGTTGATAGGCTACCGCGAGCCGCTGTTTTTGTGTGGGAAATTCCTTGGCCGCATTCGACTTCATGAAGCGCTCGACGAACGCCTGTCTTGTCTCTCCCTTCTTTGGTGTGGGCAGTGGCATGGCAGACTCTACTTCTTTTTGCCGGTTTTCTTGTCATCGCCCTTCTTCTGGAAAGGCAGCGGCCGCTGTTCATCCTTGCCCTTTTTCAGAAAATCATTCGGGGCCTTGCCTTTCTTGGCTGCTCGCTTCGGCATGATGTACTCCTTTAAAAGTATCGTTGGAACCATGTCACTAGCGCCGACACCATACAGGCGACACCAGCGACCCACCCGGTCATATAGAGCGACTGTCGCTCCATTTTCGTGATACGCTCTTCAAGCTGCACCAGCCGAGAGTCTACCACAGAATCTATCTGGGCGCTCAGCATATCAAATTTTACTTCCAGCCGCGCGACAGTCTGTGCTATTTCAAGTTCGTGGGGCGATATGTTGTTTGCTGCCTCGTCCATGTTATCCTCCCCATCCAAGCATAATGAAAAGAAGACGCGAGACTTCATCCAGCATGGGCGGCGGCAATTTGACATCGGGAAAGTAGGTAGTAATGAGCAATCGTACAGGGACTTCCCATACGAAGCACAGGGCGAGTATCCATCCGAGAAAGCTTCGCCAGAGCCGCAGGCGGGAAGCGGGGGCTCCTGCAATTTCCTGTTCGTTTATCTTGGCCTGCGCCTCGGAAAGCTTTTGCTTGTCAGGCAGAAACTTGCCGATCTTATCTAATAGCGTGCCGATGAATGGCACCGCACTCCAGAACGACATGGTGGCCTCCTATGACGGATAAAAGGCAGACGGACGAGGCTTCGTGATATCCACGTCGGCATGAATCCATGTGGGCGCAAGTTCAATACGTTCAAACCCGGCAGCGAAGAGCCCTTTCAAAATCTTCCAGCGGTTCTGCGAAGTATTGCAGCGGATGTCTACCGCCAACCCTTTTGTATGCGCCGACCCGGGTACGCCTCCGACTTCCCGATTGTGTACTTCACAACGGAAACCAGACGAAATAACAAAAGGAATACCGGCCACTTCCCGTGCATGGTCGAGACGCTCCAGCAACTCCAGCGACATGTGCTCTTCCCCGCCTCCGCAATGCCCGCATTTGCAGGCGAACTCCGATAAATTGAAATATTTCACAACTACTCTCCTGCGTTGACTGTGAAAAAGGACGTGCCGAGGTCCGCAAACTCGACGGGCTCTATACCTTTGAACTGCACTCGCCACCACGGATGACGCCCCGCACGGGGCAGACGGAAAGGTCGCTCGCCCACAACCATACGCCGGTACACCTCGGTACCGACAGACGACACCAACGTGAACTCCGTTTCCTTTGTGCGCACCTTGGCTGAAGTGGGCGTCCACAAATTCCCCAAAGCCGCACCGCTCTGCGGCGTTGCCGCAGCCATGCCCGGCTGATGGTGCTCGCCCGTCAATTCCCGACTCAACCATTGGTACGGCCGCAATTCGTCCCCGGAATTCCACACGTACAGCGTCTGGTCTTCCAGCATGAAAAGCGTCCCGTTGCTGCTGGTCTTGAGATCGATAGGCGTATCGGACAGCGTCGTCAATTCGGCACCCTTCATATCGCCGTAGGGGTCCCCATTGATGTCGAGAAGAAACGTCACAGTATCCGAGACAATGAAAAGGAACCCTTCCCAATACGCCATGCGGACAGTCTCCGGCCTGATGAGCGCCCAATCGTCTTCGCTGAACCACTTCTTCGTCAAAATATGCCACTTTGCCGAAGAGTCAATAAGTGTCACTCCGAGCGGAGAGACGTAGACATAGCCATGCGGCGTCATCACGGCAGAGCTTGAATGCCCACAACTGATATCCGGAAGAGGCGTATCAACGTCGATAACCGGAGTGCACTTTGCATCTTCGCAACTGGAAACATCGATGACATATGGGACGGCATCAGTCGTAACGTAAAGCCGCTGGTCAAGTGCACCCATATGGATGATGGTGTGGTCGAGCGTCAGGTCATACTTCACAGGCCAGTTGTACGGCTGATGATTTTCCGAGAGGTGGACCCGGTTCTTCACTGTCCCGGCCAGTCTGTTCACTCCGCCGATAGCGACGATATTCTGCAACCCCTTCGGCGGCATACGGACTTTCTGCGTTTCGCATACAGGCCCGAGCCCAATCATCTTCACGGTATCTGTGAATGACGTTGTGGGAAATTCAATCGTCGTGACGTACAGGAAATCAGTCAAAGGCTTTTGAGTCTTCACGTCATCCTGACGAAAACCGGTCGCCGCGCGATACAGATTGGCTGCGATGATGCCATACCCTTCCGGCGGCAACGCAATGCCGGAAACCTGTACCGACACGCCGTCCCTGACCACAACAATATTACTGGCTGGAGAGGGGGCGGATTCCTCTCCCCACTGATTTACGTAGGTATAATAATAAGCGCGCGCGTCCGTACGGCGATCACACTCCTCGGCTGCTGTCGCCACCGGCGGCGTCGTCGGAGCCGGGACACCAAGGAGCTGATATACCGCTTGACACTTCCGGTTTACGACAGCGACTTCCGCATCGGCGCTACGCCCGGTCACATAGAACCTCCCCCAGTCGGGCGCGAATTCGGCAACAGACACAACCGACGGCGACGGCCAGTATACAGGACAGCAGCCGTAGATATGAAAGGTCCCCGCTGTCTTCAACGCACTGTTGGTCTGACTGTTTTCGAACACGCACTTCTCGCGCCACGCTTCCAGCCGCCCATTGCGGAGCTTCACATCATGCGCAATCTCAGCATTGAGCGCGCCAAGATTATGTCGTGAATAGCGCGGGATGATACCGCAAAAATTGCTGAGGGTTACACGCATAGTTTAACCTCGCAAGGCGGTAGTCATAATTTCAACAACCCCTGTAGGCACAGCGAGTTGGGGCTCTTCCAGCTGCGCGGCCTGAGGGGTGTGCAAGCGCGGGTAAATACGTAAGGTATGCTGTCCGGCACTATAAACGTCTCTGGTCCGAACCATGACGCATGTGCCCGGAACCGCTTCTTTGCTGTCGACAATACGTGCACCATCCAAATCGGCAATCCATCGGGTGTACATATGGAATGGGTCGGGGCTTTCTGTATCTCCTGTCGAAGTCCAGCTACCATACCCCCAAAAACGGAAGAACAAAGCCGAAGACTCCGCCATAGTGAAGTTGATGTCATAGTAATTGGCCTTACCTTGGAACTGGTCCGCTTCTGTAGGACCCAATTCTATGTTATCATACTCCTTTTCCAAAGTAGTACCATCAGAACTGAAGCCTATGAACGACGCCACGTTCGTAGCATTGTGCCCCGTCGAGCCATTATATGTCCTGCCATTCCAGTCTGTGACCGAAATGAAACGGACCAGATGGCCTTTCAAATCCGTATACCCGCCGCCACCAGATGAACATTCGTCCGCCGGAAGGTCGCGAATACTCGAGATAAGCCCATCCTGATTGACTGTATAATCTACACAGTCCACACGGAATGTATGGGGCGTGACGGTCCATTCCTTGCGCAAGGACGTCACACGCCCGTACTCGTCGACTGTAATGACCCAGTTGGCTACCCGATGTTCTCCCGGCGTAATGCCTATCACAGGAGCCAGAGACACAGTCGCTGTGCCTTTCTGTGGGTCATTCTCGACATTAATGCCTTCTCCGGGAAGAATAGCCTGAAGCCCCTTGTTCCCGTCATCCGTGTACCCGACGATGTGGCCATAACGATCAATGGAAAGCCCCATTGCCGTCTGAATACCCGCAGCCGATTCCTTATGCGAAACACGGTAGGGATTGGCTCGAGGGCCGTCACCAGTCACACTGATGCCGTCATTGCCTGCCTGCACGTACACACGCTCGCCACCGCCGCCACCATTGCCCGTGATAATAATAGGGTCTTCCGGCGTGCCGGTACCGGACACGTCGATACCATTCTCGCCCTGTATGCTGACACACACATAAGGCCGCCCATTGGCGTCTACACGGAGAATATTGCAGCCCATCGGAGACGGATTAATCCCGCCGCCATCCCCACCTTCACAATCCGTCGGCACAGGCGCACACGGAGACGCTTGGTAAACCGGAATACCCGCCTTCTCGACTCCGACGATACAGCCGTCAGCGATAATAATCTTATCGTAGATGCCGTCTTCGGGAATATCTACAAGACGAGGAGACGTGTACTCTACGCACCCGCCAGAGTTCTGCGCAAGCGACCCGCCCCACGGAAGGCAGAAACGCCATGTCGGGCACGGTGCTTTGGTCTGTTCGGCCTCGATTACTTGGTCACATGTAGGTACATGCCGAGGAACACAATAGGCATCGTCACTCATAATCCCTTCCCGAAATTCATCTTGATTGCGCCTTGCATCTTGTGCTTGGCCACCGAGACTGCGGCATCGCGGAGCATATGCTTAAACGTCTGATAATACTCGGCACCGAGACGAAGATTCGACCACGGCCTGCCGGACATGAGCATTATGCCGGATTTCGCACCTGTTAGCAACAATTCAAAATGCCTGTCGAAAAATGATTTCGGCAATTCACATGCCGCCATGTCTGGCGCTACGGCAAGTGCGATGCGGAACTGGCTGCCGCAATGCCCCGGGTCAATGTGCAACACTTCCTCTACGTCGTCATACCACGCCACCTTCCGTCCGCACGCACGCAGGCATCCCTGTTCCGGCGGTACATAGCTTCGTGTGACGCCACGTACGCCATGACAACAATCCTCTTCGTAGATGCCAAGGATAGCGCATATTTCTTCCCCGTCAGGAGACTCGAGCCTGTATCGCGTCACACAAGATTCGGGATGCAGTAAAGCAAAACGGCGAATCAAGGACCCCTGCCGGGCCGCCGTGTTCGCCGTCTTTCTGATATGATGGAAAAAAATATCGTCCGGTACATTAGGAAATTCAAACCGGAGCTCGTTCACGAAATCACTGAGAGGAACCTTTTTGTAGGGTTCGTAAATCAGCATTTTGCTTATCCTCTTCCTCCCGGTCCGCAAGGGCGAGCTTGAGCAACTGGAAGTACGTTTCTTGATGCTGCTTGCCGACGGACACGATGGCCGCATTGTTCTCGGAATCCACCATCATGGCGCGGTAAAGCATCCATTGCTTCAACATGGGAACAATCTCGTCCGGCACACTGGAATGCTTGTCATTGCCTGTTGGCTGCCGGTAACATTCTATAACCACATGCCGCTTCTCGCCATACGGCACCGGAGGGATAAGCCGGAAACGCGAATGATCCTCCGCATTGATGGAATATCCATGTGGCAGATAATCCTTGCCCCGCTGCACAGGGCAGGGGGCTTCGGGAGCCCCCACCCATATGAATTCATCCGTGTCCAGATATCTCCGCAAACGCCGCGTGATGCGGCCTTGCGATGTGGATAGTCCAACAACACGAAGCACCTTGGTGCAAGTACACGCCTTCTGCCAATACTCACCCGATTCCACTTCGATGACGACACTCGATGTGAACAGGTCCTTCAACCGGTAAGAAACATCGATAAGCCCCTCGCGCAGATACGAATGCAACTGCACGAAAGGCCATCGAACATACTCATGGCCCGGTTCTTGATCGTTCAGATCAAGAGAGACTTCACGGATGATATCGGCAATGACGGCCATGACCTACTCCAAAGCGGCAGCTAAAGCGTCGAGCGAGTTCTTGAGCTTGGCAATCTCGGCAAGAGGGACAGCCCCATCCTGATATTCCACAGGTTGAGGTTTGACCTCTTCATCCATAATGCCGCTGTTGAACCCGCCCGACATCTTGTCGGCGTCGGCAAAAAGTTGTGCTTGCGCCTTCAGGACGAGAAGCCGCTGCTCTTCGTCCGAAAGTTCCCCGGGTTCGACATCAGGCATCCATGCAGAAGGGTCAGTATTGCCGTTCACGTCACAGCACTCCACAAGCGTGGGCTGTTCCGCCAGCAGCTGGTCCCAAGGCAGGATACGACCGGATGCCTTAATCTTCACATACTTCGACCGAGGCAACGGCGGCAGGATATTCTCGGCCCCGAGAGACCGAAGATACTGGTTCCGATGTTCCGCATCGTCGAAATCGAAAACACGTTCCGGGGAATTGCTCATACCAACGCTCCTTTGGTTTGCTTACTTCTTCTTGGGGGCCTTCGTCAGCACCCCTTCAATGTTGGATGTGGGGCCGCCGGAAGGATTAACCTTCATCCGCATAATCGCGCCGCGCAGCGCGTTGGACCCGTTGCTCGCCGGTGTGGTGGGTCCGGAAGGGAAAGACAGCTTTTCCTTGATGGGGAACTTCTGACTCGGAGGCCCGGCATTCTTGGATACGGGACCCGTGATAGTCGTTGCCATAATACGCCTCCTTTAGCCGATCTGCGAAGAGCCGTCAAACGCCACAAGCTTGGCGGACATGTAGACTTCGATGTTCGACTTCCAGATGTTCTTGATGGCTTCGGTCGACCCGGCGGTAATCTTGTACGCAAGGAATACGGTACCGAAAGCCGAGTCGTAGGGACCCGTGGGCTGCTCGGTCTTCGCATCGCGCTTGGCAATGTTGTGGCCGAAAGTGGGCGGAAGCTTGGTGAAGTCGGAGTTCAGCTTGGCCATGCCGTAGATGACATCATCTTCTTTCGGGGTGCCAAGCGGGAACTGCGTAATGCCTGCGGCCTGAAGCGCGGCGGCGTGCTTGGCAATCTCGGTATACTTCATCTTGTTCTCGGTGAAATCCCACGCACCGCGCACGGCCACAGGCGTGATGTACACACCGTTCAGCAGAGAGTCGGTCTTGGTCACTTCGAAATAGATGGAGTCCACATAGGAACGGGTCGGAACCCAGTTCGTAAGCAGCAGATCCCCGACGCCCTTCACTTCCTTCAGCATGTCCTGCATGAATTTGTGGGCATCGGTATCGAAAAGGTTCGGCACGAGGGGGTAATGCAGGTTCAGCCAGCCCTGCCCGAAAGCGCCGCACGCATGGGAATTGAACGGAGGCGTGGCATCCATGCGAGGGCCGTCGACAGGCTCCATATAGCGAGCGTAATCGCCCTCGCAATGATACGCTTTAAAATCGGGAGTGCCGCCCCGGAACATGAAAATTTCAGCCATTGTGGTTTCTCCTTAGTTGGTCAGGGGGTCGAAGGTCCAGTATGCCATCGCGATGGCGTCATCGTAGATGACTTCCGCGCCCCAGACGAGGAGGTACTGGTACCGCACGCCGAAGGTGTTGGGGTCAGTCGTAACGAGACGGGATTCGATGATGTTGGAAGCGTAGGCCGTGGCCTTCTTGCTGCCCGCAAGAATGTAGAAGCTCAGAGCGCCGGAAGCGTCCATACGTACCGGTACATGGATGGACTCGATAGGCGTAAAGCCGAAGAGGTCATGGTCCCACATACCGGAAATGATACTGCCGCATTTGCACGACCAGTCGGCATTGGAATACGGGCTCATGGCGAGATAGGTGCGCAGGATGGGCGGCACGATGATGAACATCTCGCCGTCGTCCCAACGGTTCTGCTCGATAAGCGCACGCTGAAGGTTGCCGAGATGGATGACAAGATTCTCCGGCGTCACATGCACAGGAGCCCCGGGCTGGCCGAGGTTGATGTCATGGTTCAGCCCTGCGCCGGTCAGCGAAGTCTTCGGAGATACCTGCGCAATCATGCGGCCCAGAACGAAACGGCGCAACGTCGTCACCGTGGACTGGTACATGGATTCGAGGAGTTTTTCCTCATAGGCCGGCCAACGGTCGCACGCCTGTTTGACGTCCGTGATATCGAACTTGATGTCCTGATATGCGGCGTTACAGATGGTCAGGCAACGCGCCGTAGTGCCCACGGTATTCGGCACAAGCTGCTGGTTCTTCTGATACGAGCGCATGGGGCCGACTTCGGGAGCGTGCATGATCTGGATTTTCTGTGCACATTCCATGACAGGAGCGATGAGCTCGGTGTTGGTGATGCGAGGCAGCCAGTCCTCTTCATAAACCTTGGAAATGATCTTGTCGCTGTACTCGACGCGAGCAAGCGGGGACGCTTCCATCCCGTTAAAACCGCTCGCGCTCTGGAAAATTGCCATGTGTTTTACTCCTTATGCGCGTCCGGCGGCACGGAGCCGCGCAACTTGTTCTCGGTATTGGTCATGTGTCAACTGCCCGGTCTGGAACAGGTCGAGCAAGTCGCGGAGCGTGTACTGGGGAGCGTCCGCCTCGGTATTGACCGCCGCGCCGCTGGCAGTCTGAATAGGAGCTACAGTCATGACGGATTCGGGAGAAGCCGTCTGCTGCTTCAATTGGGTCAGCAGGTCGATAACAAACGCAGTGTTCCCGCGCTTGTACTCGGCGGCTGCGAATTGATCTCGCGTCATGTTGCTATGAGGAGCAATCGGCTGGCTCATGAATTCGCGATAGGCAGGCGTATTCTGCAACTCGAAAAAGTCGGGATGCACCCGAGTAATTTCCCTGTTGCGCGCGTCCACATCGCGCTGCAAAAGCGCATATTCCCGGCGCTGCGCTTCCTCGGCAATCTGCCTGCGCTGCGCTTCGAGGTCCTGCTCCAGCCGTCCGACGAGGTTCGTCTTCGTAGCGCTCAGAACAGCCTTTGCGATTCGTTCGGCGTCTTCCCTGTCGATGGACTGTAGGTCGTCCAACGGCAAGGTCTTAAGCACATCGTCCACTTCCTTGCTGGACAGATTGGCACGCATCTGCTCCTGTTCAGCAAGCAGACTGCGGATAGCCTCTTCCTGCTTCGCGTTACGTTCCGCGAGCGCCCGGCGTTCTTCTTCAAGCCGCTGGAGGACCAGAGGGTCCACATACGGCGTAGGGGCAGGCTGTACAGTTGCTTGAACGGGCGGTTGCTGTACAGGCTGATAGACGGGCTGCTGCGCCGGTTCCACAGGCGTGGCGGCCGTCTGCGGCGTTGACGCGGCATCAGGTGCCGGGGAAGAGGTAGTATTCGCGTTCGTGTCTTCGACAGGTTCCTGCATACGCACCTTGTTGGGATTGTACGGAGGAGTTCTGAATGCCGCCGGAATCTTGGAGACTGCCTGCTGGTCCATGTTCGCTCCTATTGTTTGAACTTCTTCATGAACTGCACAAGGTCCTGATAAGCCGCCGCACGCCCCAACTGCCGCTGCGCAAGCGGTGTGGTCTCCGTATGGAGAAGCGCGTTCAATGCGGTCTTCTCGGCCAGTGCCTGTTCGTATTTCGCGACGGAGTCAAAATACTCCATCAACTCGTCATAAACGCCCGATGCGGCCATCACAGCCATCAGGCGGTTTACACGGTCCTTATCGTCCGGAGTTGGGTACATAACGCAATCCGCTGATGGTATCACGAAGCGGCGAATGCACCGTAGGCTTGCCGGAAGTCACCACCGTAGGAGCGCCCGGACGCGGCGTATTGCCGCCCGGCCTGCCGGAAGTCACCACCGTAGGCGCTCCGGTACCGCGATTGTTGTTTCCACAACGACCACATGCCATTACGCATCTCCTTTGTATCTGAGCCCCATCATGGACTCATAGATATGTCCCGATGCGGGATTCATCCGCCGTCGGGTGTCGCGCATCTGCCGCTCGAAATCCTGCTGGAAAAGGATAGCCTGCGTACGCGCGTCTTTCGGCGCTTCAGACTTCTTCTCCATAACAGGTTCCTTCTTTTTCGATGACATAGGAAAACTCCTTACCCACTTCACGATTTAGAACGGAATACCGGGGCACACAATCCGTCCTTGCGCATCTCCCAAGCGTCCGGTTCACCGAGCAGGAAAGTGCGCTGGCCGACCACCGTAGTAGGCAGCTCTTCGCCACTGGAAGACCTCACAGGCTCCGCACCGTACACAGCACCATGCGCATTGTGGATGGCCTCGGCCAACGATTTGAGCTGCGCCGAAGAAAGCTTCGCAAGTGCTTCCGCAATAACGACAGCGGAAGCCGCATCGATGCTGGCCAGCATCTCAATCGAACTTGCGGTAATCGTCGAAGCCTGAACGGTAGAGTTTACAATTTGCGAGTTGGTGACGGAAGACTCGTCAATCACGCCGCCTCTCGCAAATTCAAGAGAACAACAAGAATCGCTCATCGGAATCTCCTAGGAGAAGAAAAGGTCCTTGACGTGCGGCGGGAACGCATCAGCGTCGAACATCTCGGCGTAGACCTGTACCTTGCCGATGGCCGTTACGTCATTCAATTCCATACGATAGCTTCCCGGCACCCCAATGATGCCGAGATTATTACACCGTGTCAACTGCCAGCACGAATGAATGGACGTCACCACTTGGTCGACAATTTTATTTTCCTGTATGTCGCTCATGCGGAAAACCCAATCACAGGCCGTAGGCTTCAACAACGGTATGTAGTCGAAAATCAGACGCCGGATACAGACTGCCTGCGGCGACACGATTTCCTTCTGGTCCACCCGCACCTTATGCTTGGCAAGACCGCTTACAAAAAGAACACAGACCTTTCGCGGCGCGACGTCGAAAACGCTGGAAAAAACCGTATCGTTCGTCGCTTCATAAAGAGGAACAGCACTCATAGGAAACTCCCGAAAATGAAACCGATTACCGCTCCATACAACACACCGCGCACCGCATTACAGCACACGCAACCATTCTGCTTGAAAGGAAAAAGCCAATGAGAATACAACCAGTTATAGATAGTATTCTCGGGCTTTTCTATCTCAGTGCCATAATAGTAGCCTTCACAGAAATTGATATGATCTACGAAGAATGCGCAGAATTTATAGAACCACGTCCCTTTCTGCGGCTTCGGCGTATCCCACAACATCACGATTCGCCTCCATTCACATCCGCCATAACACCTTCTCCTTCCGGAGATGGTGGCGCGGGATTCGGGTCAGGACCCGCCGTCACGCCAGTTACTCCAGCTCCGGAGGGCGTCGGCGCGCCAGTCGCACTAATGACATCATCCGGCACACCCATACTGCCCAAAAGCTTCTTCAAACTCCATGCAAGCACAGGTGCGACATTGATAACGCCGTTCAATGAAGCTCCGGCAGAACCGACAAGCTGCAATATCTCCATCGCGCTCTGCTTCTCCATCTCTTTCTGAAGAAGCCCTTCCGCGCCTTTCGTGATAATCTGCGAATCGCCCTTAACGTCTTTATCCTGTGAATACAACATGTTGTAATTATACAGGAGCGTTCCGAGCGGTTCAAACACATCCGTCGTCAGATTACTTACAGCCGCGTGGAAAGCCTTCGTCGCGTTCCCCTGCAACATAGACATCCCACGGAAAGTGCGCATCGCGCCAGACCCCACCGCTTCGCCATGCAGTGCCGCCGGGATGTTCGTCACCCGGTCACCGATCTGCATGAACATCTCCATCAGCTGCATGTACGCGGGGATATTCGAAGGAATATTGAAAAAACGGAGCGCAGGCTGCTGCTGGTTGCTCACATCGCTATCGGCCAAATACATCATGCCCGGCACCACATTGCCGAAATCACCCTCGGACATGTGCTTGATGAGCCGGTTGTAATCAGCTTCACAGAGCGGTGCAGAAGCGTTCGCCGCGTTGCGCATAAGATACCGCAAGCTGGCCTGATAAGCGCGCTCTACATCCCGTAGACGCTGCGCAATGCCGTCACCGGCAATGCGGTCGCCGTTCGTCCGGTAAAAACTTGTGGTGTAAATGGGACGAGTGTCCATTCTCGGGTCCCGATTCACCTTAACCATGATGACCTTATGCCCGGCCATCGCAATCTCGCAGTTATAGAACTCGTCGTCGTCAAGTCCGGTCAGTTCATAATTGGACAACTCCCGCCCGGAGAGTACACCGTAATGCGTGAGTACCTCGATGGGCGAAACGTTGGAACTCCACAGAGAAAGATTCCGCTGCGGGGAATCGGGAGCGCGACTGAGCCACTGGAGATTGAAGTCAACGTTGCTGTCGCAATCTTTCAACAAATCCAGCACGTTCTTCGTTATGTATGAGGGAAGCTTGGTCGCGTCCAAAAGCTGACGCCGCGTCCAGAGCGTCCTTGTAAAAACACAGGAACCGCGCTGCGTGTCAGGCGAATCAGGAGAATAGCAGAAATCGAACGGACTGACCGCACGAAAAGCGGGAAAGACCTCCGTGCTCATACGTGGCTTATGTCTGCCCCAAATAAGCTTCGGTGCTCGTACGATGTAAGGTCCGGTAAAAACAGCGAAGGGATAAACCGTAAAATACTGAAGAAAATCATTCAACGCCCGATTGAAACCGCCCTCGGCACATTGGTCCTCGATGAGGTACATCATGGCCGTGGCCGATCTCTCGGCCTTTTCCTGCTCTTTGCGCGCCTGCATCCGCTTCAATTGCTGAATGCCTGCAATCATACTCGGGCCGTCCATATACTGCCCGGAAAAGAACTCACGCTTGAGCTCATCAAGGACCGCATCCTGCGCATCAGGAGACAACGTTGGACGCGGCGTAGGCCGGATGACCCACGGCAGCTCGGAACTCCCTCCAATAAGGGAATCACGCAGATACGCCATCGCCGTGCCGGTCTTCAAAGCCGTCATGTTGATAACGGCATCGACGCCCAAAGTAGCAGCCACTTCCTTGTCCGCGCAGGAAAGCACACCATTCTGCTGTTGCCAGCATTCTTCGAGCACCGTGCGCAGGCTCTTACCATTCACCTGTTCGCTGGACTGCCACGAGACGGCACCGTTGAAACGACGCAAAACTTCCCGCGCCAACGGATCTTCAGCCTTGGCCGGAATATCTTCAATCTCTTGCAACCACTTGATGCTATCGTTGCTTTCGTCGCTCATGATGCCGCCTAAAGAATTTTGCTGAGGACTCTACGCTTGCTCTGAATACTTTCAGATAGCCGTTGCACTTGCCTTGAATCAGTCCTCTGTCCTTGGTTTATAAGTAAAGCCGCGTATTGTAAAGCATCATGGACGTGGGAAACCTCATTTTTCTCGGGCGACGGCGTATAAGCTTCTCCCGCCGACCCGGACGCCCGAAGCTTCCTATAACGATATTCATGTTGAAAGCCTTTAACCAACAGCTTGCATGTCGGATTCACAAGCAACCCACCGGTATCTACATTCAACATATGCTCCACGACCTGAATACGCAATTTGGGGCTGTTCGATATCTCCGTCACCGCAACAATACCCAATTCCTCAAGCCTGCGCTTCGGCGTGATCGCCTGCCACGAATCACGAGTATTGCTCGGGTCAATGGCCGCTACGACTTCATTGGTCGAGTACTTGGTGCGCAGAAGCGGTACAAGCATCCCATAGAGGAAATTCTCAAGCCCTTCGCCGTCGGCGTAAAGCTCGTCAAGCACGCACCACTTGCCATTTTGATTCTGCAAGATGACGGCGGCCGGATGAATGCCGGACTGGTCCATGCCGATGATGACATTATGGAATGCCAGCGGCTGTATCTCGACGTCCGCCACATGTTTGCCCGTACGAAAATCAGGATAGACAGGCTTGCCATCAATGATGGGCACGTCCAACATGCAATATAGATTATCGACGACGTCCGTCCGCCCCTGCTTGAGCCATGACCGAATCTGGTTGTCGTAATACCGCATCCCACGAGACTCGGCCGGGAAGTCTTCAGGATCGCCCGGTTCCTTCGAACCGAGATTACGAAGATTCTCCGCATTCGGATTCATCTCGTATCGAGTTCCGTTCTCATCGGAAATCTTGAACGCGGCTGGAGGCTGCCGGAAAAGCTTCCAATTGTCCTCCGGATTGTTCATGTACTCATAAAGCCACGACCCCGATTCCGGCATATTGAAATCCATGATGACGCCGCCCCACGAGATGCCGCCCATATCCGCAGGAGGAAAACGCCCGACACGAGCAAGGACGAACGACATGACTTCCGGGCAGATACTCGTCGCTTCGTTAATCCATGCGAATGTCCAGTTCAACGACCGGACGCGGGGCTCGTCCTGCGGCGTGCGCAACGCGAGAAGCTGGAGCTCCAGATTGACCGTGGTACCGTCAGCTAAAGGAAACCGATAGACGCCCATCATGGGCGACCCGGCCATGTTGATATCGCCGTATCCCTGCGGCATGACTTCAACAAGCGACCGCCGCGTGGTTGAGAGCAGTTCCGGATACGTCGAACGGACGATGCCCGCCCGTGAATACCGTACGCCATCAGGCGCTGGAGCCTGCGCGCAGGCGTAAGTCAGAACATCCACAGCGCAACAGCAGGACTTGCCGGAACCAAAAGGCCCGCACAGCATCTTCACTTTGGCGTCGCACTCGTGGAATTCTTTCCCCGTAGGGGACATGACATAGTTAAACATCCGTGGCCCCCTCCACTACCTTGAGGTGGTCGAGCTTCGGATTACTGAGACCCTGCGGCACGGGAAGATTCACACCAACGTTTGTCTGCACATTGACCGTGGCTTCCTTGCCTTCATTCATCAACCCGCTCGACTTCAGCAAAAGTTCAAGAAGTTTCAATGCTTCCTTCGCCTCTATCGCGCCACTGATGGCTTGCGTATAAAGATGCTCAGAAAGAGCTTGCGCGAGCGTCTGCGAACGATAAACATGCGCCGCTTTGTTGCCGAGCGCGCGCATGTCCTGCATGGCCGCCTTGACCATGACCTGAAATTTGGGGGTAGTCAAAAGCCGACAAAGCGTCGGCTCATCTATATCGTAAGCAGAAAAAATCTGCGAAAGGTCTGTGATGGGAGAACTCGGCGCATTCATAATCGCCAAGTCCTGTGCCAAGGAAGGCCACCGCGCAGGCGACAACGAATTCTGCATAGCTGCCTCCTTACTGCTGCGGCTCAGAATCGTCCGCCTCACTCGCCAGTACGATGGTGAGAAGCTGCGCACACAGCGTCTCAAGTACGGATACCGGGACATGCTGCCCCCGAACTACCGAAGCTGCCCAAGGCATCGCGCCTTTCACGGCAACAGAAAGCAGTTCGGGGGCAGTCTGAAACTGACGGTCGTATTGCTTGGCCCTTTTCAACAGACGCTTCGTTACGTCGAATTCCGTTTCGGTCGACCAACTCATGATTCATTCCCCTCCGAAGCTTGTTCCGGCTCGGTGGCCGCACAGAGAAGGTCATGCCCCCATGTACGGTCCACAGTTTCATCCTGCTTCTTGCTCTCTTCGTACGCCTGCCCAATCAGCAGATTAAACAGCGTCTGCGCCCGGCTGCCTTCAGTTCCGAAAACAGGCTCGGCCACATAATAGAGAAGCTCGGCAGGCTTGATCTGCGCAAGCCCGGCAATCGGCTGCGGGTAAATACGTACCCCCAACAGCATCCTGTCCATCGTCACCACATCCCCATTCTGAGGCTGCGCCGGGATGACGATATTCAACGTCGCCAGATAGAAGGGGTTATCCTGCCCCGACAGTTTCACGGCATCACACGTATACCGTACGACTTTCGAATGGCTGAGGTCCGGTTTCACCATCACAGGATTCGCCGGGTCGTATATGAGACGCCACTTCATGTTCTCAAACACGAGCTCGGATGGGAAAATCTGTCTGTATTCAGAGGCCATAGCATACGCTCCTTATGCTCAGGCTTACTTTTCGGCGCAGAACATCATGACTGCCGCCAGAGTATGCGTCGCTTCCTTCAGGAAATGCTCCACACTCTCCGCCTTTTCAATAGCAGTCATGAACTCTTTACCTTCCATGCGGATGATGTCCGCAATCTTGCCTTCCTTGAGATACTTATCCCATGTCTTGGGAGGATTTTCGACGACTTCGGCAGCATCGAGGATAAGTTCGGGCATGATGCGTTCGGCCCCGGCGACGACTTCTTCAAGTCCTTTGTCGCGTTTGGAACCACCCTTGCCCATCATACGTTCAAGCTGCTCGCTGAGCCGCTTGATTTCGTGCTTGAGATGCTCGACCGTTTCATCTTGGCGTCCGCCGCCTTCGTGAGCACGCAAATACCCAAGCTGACGAGGTTCATTGCGTCCTTCATCATCGACGAACCGCATGGTGTCTTCGGGGGAATACCCGCCGCTACGCATGAAATTGCGGCCTTCGCCTCGACTCTCGTACTGAGATTCGTTGCGGGGTTCTCCCCGCCGCGACTCATCCCGGCTACCTCCTCCGCCGCCATTCTTGCCCCGTGAAATCACAAGACTGATAGGCATGTGCTTCTCCTTAAAGAGAGGATTTAGGCGGATGCACCGCCAGAGGAGGCCGGCGTGCGGTCACGAAGCGCTGCGAGAATGAGCGCGGTCTGGCCCTGCATTTCATTGCGGGTCTGCTGCGCATTGCCTGCGGCAAGAGCGGTATTGAACTGGAAGGCTTCGAGCTGAGCAATCTTGGCATCCTTGGCCGCAGATTCACGGAGAAGCTGTTCGCGGTCAAGCTGGCTGATAAGCGCACGGGTCTTGTCCTGTTCGTCACGGATGGTGGCACGAGTGGCGCACCCTTCAGCAAGAATGACTTCGCGGGTCTGGCAGCCCTGCCGTTCGATGTTTGCATTGGTCGTGCAGCAGCAGTCTTTCTGGGAACTCACGATATCGAAGGTATTCCTCATGCCCTGCATCTCGACGGCATGAGCGGCATTGAGCTGAGCAATCGTGTTGTCCTTCTGCTGAATCTGGCCGTTCAGACCGGTCGTCAGAACAGCCGCTTCCGTCCGGCACTGGCCCTGCGACAGCTGGCTGCCAAGGTTCGCAATCTCGGTGGCGATACCACCGAATCCCTGACAAATCCCCTGCCCGATCTGCTGCGTCTGGATAAGCTGATCACGACCGATGCCGTTAACGTCGGTACGCATGGTGGTCAGCGTGTCCATGATGAACTGGTCGTTGTTGTTGCAGCAACCGCCACCGCCATTCCCGCAGCACCCGTTATTATTTCCACGCCCCCAAGCGGCACCGGCGGCACCACCGATAGCGGCACCAATAAAATCGCCCCACCAATTGTTGCCGTTATCGCCACTGTTCAGCGAATAAGAAACCGGAAGACCTTCCATAACTGGAAACTCCTATTTATAGGTTATTGAATATATACGCAGGTAGCAAACAATGATCGATTTACGGCTGCTGTACCATAGCCGCCAAATTCACATCGCCTTCCACCTTCGTACCATCAGTCATTGTGAGCGTCAGCTTGATTGCCCACGGGTCGGCGGTCGTATTGGTTCCGGTCAACGTGCCGGAAAGGGACTCCACCGTGGGAGGCAACGCCACTTTCGCAAGGGGGGACTCTATAGGCGCGCCGCTGTCCATCGTGGCCGTGGTCTTGGCCGTCAGGTACTTGACACCTTCCCGGTCCACGAGGGCAAGCGTATCAGAGATCGCCGCCAGCGTACGCGGCATAGGTACCTGAACCTTCTCGGCCGTGGCCACAATCTTGGTGCCGTCGCTCTGCGTTACTTCCGCCTCGACCTGCATACTCGTGACCGCAGGACCGCTATCAAGCGTCTCCGTCGTAAATACCGGAGTCGTCTTGACCGCCGTCACCACCACGTCGTCAGGAAGCTGTACTTCAGCCGCCGTAGCATTGACAACGGACGTGTCCGCAAGCGTCGATGCGGAATCAACCTTGAGGAACCGATGGCCTTCCTTCTCGGCAATCGTCGGCGTCGTGGTGTACGACTTAAGCACCGGGACACGAACTTCAGAAGCGAGCTTTTCTTCGCGGCCGATGATTTCCACCGAGCTCTTGTCATCGTCCCACCGCGTCTTCAGCGTCGCAGTCAGCTCGTGCTCGGCATTCACGCCGAGGAAGAGGTCAGTTTCATCCGGCTTGATATAAAGCTCGGCTTCGTTCGTATCAGCATCGACGACGATATTGCCTACGGCATCAGCCGCTTCGCTGAGATTGAATCTGACAATGGGGGGCGTGCCAGCACCCGCATCCCTTTCTACCGCCGTAAAAGGACCGGAGAAACGGAACGTATCCACGACCTGACCATCGAAACCATTCAGCACCATGTCCGCAGCGGCAAGCGTTTCGGCGACGGAGGCGGCAGTAAATTCGAGCTTCGACCCAAGCGTCGGGCAAGCCCGCTCATCAGGGTCAGGGACAAGCCCAAGAATCTTCTGCTCAGGGTCAAGATTGACCGCCACCGCACGCACCTCGGTCCCATCATGGGTGAAGTGCTTGGTGAGCGTAATACCCTCGCAAACCGCCACCTCGAACTGCTTGCCGAGGCTCTCGGGGTCTTCGGTAATCACAAGACCCGGACCGGCAAGGTCGGTAAATCCGGCCTGCAAACATCCGGCCTCGTCAAAGGAAAGCCCCGAATCACGCGGCGCAAGCTTCACATTGACCGCCATGTCGTGAATCTCAATGCCCTTACCGGACGTATACACATCCTTCAGGGACGACATGTCCACGTAGGTGTTCACGACCGTACCGTCCGACTTGCGGAAGGTGAAGTGCAGATACCGACCCTCAGGCTGGCCGACGGGATTGTCTTCAAGCGTCACGCTCTCCAAGATGGAGGTCGCCGTCGGAATAGACACGGAGGCGGTGACGGCGTTGTGGGTGTCGAGCAAATCCAGACGCCCCGAGAGCGCATCGTAGCGCAGCCCAAGCTTGAGCATAAGCTTGTTGGCGTTGCTGAGGACAATGAGGTTATCCGGCAGGCACCCGTCACCACGGTCAATGATGGAAGCCGGAAGTACAATAAGCCGCCCGGAGTCGTCGACCGTGATGCAGTTCGCGGCATTGGCCGAGGAAACGGTGGCCGCCGTCACCTTGAGCTTGTTCGCCGCGTCGGAGGCAATCATGTTCCCGGCATCGGGAGACACGACGTCCGTATGGAGCAGGAGGGCGCTATCGTCCGCGCGGTCTTTGGTAATGAGGTTTCCCGCCTGCTCAGAAACGATAGGCGGAATCTTCGGCAACAGACAAGGATTCAGAAGAATCTTCCCGTCTGCGCCCGTGGTAAGAGGGTTGCCCGCCGTATCGGACAGGATATCCGAACCGGAGATGTAGAAGCCGCCGTCGTTGCCGTAACGGAGATAGTTGTTCTCGTCGGCGGAAAGCTCACGCGGCTTTACCGCAAGCTTCCTATCCGTTCCGAGCTCAAGAATACTGTCTCCGTCCGCCGAAACGACGTCGGAAAGCCGCAACATCAACGCGCCGTCACCGCCAAGCTTCAGCGCGTTGTCCGCATCGCCCGAAAGCGCGTCGGCAGCGACAGCCGAAAGGCCCTTATCGACATCGTTCTTGAGCAGAGACTTTCCCTGCACAGACGAGTCAACCGGGATGAGCGAGGGCTTCAACGTATCCCCGTCTCCCGCTGGCCGATGGCTGTCGTTTTTGTAGACCAAAGGATTGATTTTCGCCATTCTGTAAAGATCCTCACATTCGCCCGTTCGTTGAATTCATTACCACGCGGCTGATACAGAGTCAACCGCGTGGTGCCGTAACCGTTACTTATTCAACTCAGTATAGACTTCAGGCCAGTCGTACACCAAGCGCTCGACCGCCTGTACATACGCCGCGCGCAACTCGTAGGTCATGCGGCTTCAACCTCTTCCGGCGTGGTCGCGGCCTCCACAGCCGCCTTGCGTTCCCCGCCGCGCTGCATCGTCTCGTTCTTGTGCTTCATGGCCCCGCCCGCGTAGAGCGCGAGGAAGCCCGATGCGTCGAACGTCAAGCGCTCAAGCTCACCGCCCGGCGTGTAGGCGTTCCACGTTACGGAGTCCGGCAGGCCCGGCATTCCCGATTGCTTCATCAGGCAGACGTTCGCCGTATCCGCAAAATTCTGCTGGTCAAAGGTGTCATAGCTGAAATGATAGGTGACTCCGCCCACGGCATAGTCGAACCCGGCGAGGATTGCTGCGGACGTTTCCGCGTCAATCTGTGCTTTTCTAGCTGATTTCAAATCGTCAAGGGAAGGCTCCTGAAAATCAGGATCAGGGGAGAAACACTCCGGGTGCGCTTTTCTGTATTCCGCCAGTTCTGTATACATACCGTGAAATTCTTCATTGTCGGGGACGTGGTACGGCACATCCCCAAAAGGGGAATTTATCCATGTTATGACGAAACTTCCATCAGGGCGTACAAGCACGGATGAGAGGTCAAACTGCAATCCGGAACCTTCACTTGTGAAAACGTGTGATGTGATAGTCATATCTTTCTCCTATGTCATGCTACCCTGAAACAACAGGCAGCCTCCGGTATTCTTGTGCCGCTGGCGGCGACCGTGAGTGTCCTCCCATTTGAGTGACACGCCCATGTGCCCCCGCCTTCCGGCGCATAATTAAAACCCGCTGACAGTTGACTATCCTTGATATTCGGCGTGACTTGCGCCGAGTATGCCGCGTAGCTCGTGCTTCCCGCAGGCCCTTGCGGTCCCTGTGGTCCTTGAGGTCCTGTTGCACCAGTAGCTCCTGTGGCTCCTCTAGGACCCTGCGCACCCGTGTCGCCCTTCTTGCCC
>ULQE01048052.1_pt1 | contig 20019 bp, 15 predicted proteins | sample 1954171 | NCBI WGS metagenome assembly ULQE01 (sample SAMEA4835647, study PRJEB28245) | human gut metagenome | biome: gut microbiome; material: fecal sample | place: Denmark | collected 2008
GGAAACGAAGTTTCCTATATGATAAAAATAACGGGTGGGACTTATAAGCCCCACCCGTTTACGCGTTCCATTCGCATTCGCCGGACGTGCGGAACATCAGCAGCGCCTCGCGGCAGGAAAATTCACCCAGCTCATAGTATCCGTGGGAAAGTCGGTTGATGCGTTCCAGAGAAACTGCGCGGTTGGCACATTTTGGCTGGTCATAAATAAACCGGATGCCCTTGGCGTAATATTCAGCGTCGAATTCGGGAGTCCCTTCTTCCTCATAATAAGGGTCGAAGAAAAACACCTCGTCCCTGGAAATTCCGGTTAAAAGCACATAGTGCGGAACTTCAAGAAAAAGACGCAGCACGACAGCTGCGCCGTGCAAAAGCGCCTGACTGATTTCGCTGTCCGGGGACAGTGTAACATCGTTACCGAAAAGAAACTGCGTCTGGATCGGAAAAGAGCGGACAGCTGCCAGCTGATTTAACCAACTGCCGACAAAACGCATTGCGGCGGCGGAAGTGCCGTGACGGCATGGTTGTCCCTGTTCGTTATAAGTGTCCATTGTATAGAGCATAATACATTTGAGGATGTCAGGACTGATTTCTTCCCGATCAAACAGGTAGCGGATTCCGTTGGTAATAGAAACAGAACCGCAGTCATATTCTGAGGACTGATAATTTAAGTAATTTTTCATTGAAAAATCCTCCGGTAAAGCATATTATATAAGGTCAGTGGATTGTTCCGTACTGCGCACTTCCACAATCCTACCCACCTATGAGCAAGCTCCTGTGGGCTTAGACCTTTTGACCCTGGCATCCTTATAGGATAGAAAGAATCGTGCGCTCTGCTGTCGAATATAACGCGAACCCCGTACTTTGTCAAGAATATGGGAATAGAGTCTTGACAGATCGAAAAAAATAGAATACAATTCTCACTAACATACCGGATAGATAGGTATTGAGCGGCGGATGATTCGCCTAAAAGGAGGAGCAGTTATGAAAAAACGAAACAGGATCTTAAGCCTGCTTCTGGCAGGAGTGATGGCGCTGGGACTGACCGCGTGCGGCGCATCGAATGCAGGTGCTGCAGCAGATGAAACCGGAAGCGCAGCGGTGAGCACAGAGAGTGCATCCTCAGACACAGCAGCTTCGGGAGAGAAGATTATCAACGTCGGTGTGACCAATACCATCGGCAGTCTCAATCCCCTTTTGTTAAACGGCGGCGAGATTAACAAATATGCGACCGGACTGATGTTTTTGCCGTTGATGGAGCTGGATGCTGACTTGAACTTCGAGGGCATGCTGGCAGATTCCATCACAACAGAAGATAACAAAAACTTTATCGTTCACATCGATGATGCTGCGACCTGGTCGGACGGAACGCCTGTTACAGCAGATGATGTGGTTTATACCGCGCTTCGCCTGGCGAGCCCGGTCATCGGCAATACTGCAATGATGTATTATGTATTTGAAGGTGTTGGCGACGACGGCTTTGTGGAGGAAGGTGCAGAGAGTATCGACGGCATTCAGAAGGTAGACGATAAAACGGTACAGTTTACGACCAAAGAAGAAATGCCGATTACTACCTTTGAAAACAGCTATGCGAGATATCTGCTGACCCTGCCCAAGCATGTGATCGAGCAGTATTCCGAGGAAGAGCTTTCCACAGCGGATTGGTTCAACCATCCCGATGTTGTCAGCGGACCGTTCATCGTAACGGATTTCGATGTGGATCATTATATTTCCTATGAAGCGAACAAGGATTATTGGAAGGGCGCGCCCAAGATCGACAAGCTAAACATCAAAATCGTAGACGGCAGTCAGCTGTATGCAGGTCTGCAATCCGGCGAAATCGATATCACCCAGCAGACGATGAGTGATATCCCGCAGGAGGACTATGAGAGCGTAGAAGCCCTGGACAACGTAGACGTTGTATACGGTTCCCCGGTTACCAACCAGTCCGTATTTATCCAGACAAAGAACGTTCCGGATGTAAAAGTTCGTCAGGCGATGCTGTATGCGATCGACCGTCAGCAGATTCTGGAGGAACTGTTAAACGGACATGGTGAAATTGTAGATGGATTCCTGTCCAGTGCAAGCCCGTTCTATGATGATTCCCTCACACCGGTTTCCTATGACCCGGAAAAGGCAAAAGCACTTCTGGAAGAAGCTGGATGGGACGGCTCCCAGACAATCCGTTTCTATGTAAATTCCGGCGATTCGACCTTTGTAAACGCAGCCTCCATCATCGCTGCAGAGTGGGCTGCAGTCGGCATCAAGGCGGAAATCCAGACCGTTGACTTCGCAACGCTGATGAGCGTTGCAGGCACAGAGGACTACGATGTACTGGCAGTACAGTACACCTATGCGCCGGTGGATCCCTATCCGGATGTAGCATGGCTGCTTGGCGGTGAAGGAAGCTGGACCGGCTACAGCGACGATACGTTAAACGATGCGTTGACCAAATCCCAGCTGACAAGTGATCCAGAGGAAACAAAAGAGCTGTTCTCCGTTGTGGATAAAAAGGTACAGGAAGATGTTCCGATGTTCTCCGCCTATGTTATCAGCGCACAGGGGGCAGTCAGCAAGCGGATTACAGGCGCAGCTCCCAGCGTATACGGCTTCTTCAACGATGTCCAGAACTGGGACGTAGTGGAATAAAGAAGAATCCTGTTTCACAGAATTCCATTCTGCCGCAGTGGGATCTTCGCGGAGCATTTTTATCAGAGAAAAAAGAAGTTTTCTTCCGATAAAAAGTTTGTATTTCATATATTTTATGCTATGATAATAACTGCCGCACATCTCTTTTTTGGGAGGTGTGCGGCAGAATCTGATATATGAGTAAAGTGAGGAAAAGCAAATGCCGCATTTACTGGAAGTAGAGGGGCTGACAACCGTTTTTGACAGCGACTACGGACGCACTGTCAGCGTGGACCATGTAAATTTTCATGTAGATAAGGGAGAAGTTGTCTGTATCGTCGGCGAATCCGGCTGTGGCAAGAGCGTGACCTCACTTTCTGTTATGGGGCTGCTTGGAAGAGGCGGAACCGTGACGGAGGGAAGCGTCGTATTCGAGGACAAGAACCTTCTGACGATGACGGAAAAAGAGCTGGATAAAATCCGGGGCGACCGTCTGACGATGATTTTCCAGGACCCGCTGACCTCTCTCGATCCGGTCTTTACAGTCGGCAACCAGCTGATGGAGAGCATCCGAAAGCATATGAGACTGTCAAAAGAAGAGGCGCGAAAGCGGGCAGAGCAGATTTTAGGAAAAGTTGGTATGCCCGATCCTCACGGTGTCATGAAAAAATATCCCCATACGCTTTCCGGCGGCATGCGCCAGCGTGTGATGATCGCGATGGCTCTGTGCTGCAATCCGGGCCTGCTGATCGCAGATGAACCGACGACGGCACTGGATGTGACGATTCAGGCACAGATTATGGCGCTGTTGCGCAATCTGCAAAAAGAGAGCGGGATGTCGATGATCCTGATCACCCATGACATCGGGCTGGTAGCGAGCATGGCGGACCGCGTGATCGTTATGTACGCCGGACAGATGATCGAGGAAGCACCGGTAAAGGAGCTGTTTGCTGCACCGGCACATCCGTATACAAAGGCACTTTTGCAGACGGTTCCCGGAATTTATGACGAAAAGGACAGGGAGCTTGTCGCGATTCCCGGCATGGTCCCGGAGAATTATGATTCGATTCCCGGCTGTCGGTTTGCAGACCGCTGCGCCTTCCGGACAAAAGGCTGCGATCAGCCTCAGAGCTACAGACAGATCGGGGAAGGACATTTTGCCAGATGTATGCTCGCCAAAGAAGGAGAAACGTGAAGATGAGCATAAATATGGAAGAAAAAAACACGGAGAAGGAGCCGCTGATCCGGGTAGAAAACCTGAAAAAATATTATCCCATCCGGGGCGGCGTTATTACCCATACGACAGGTTATGTGCATTCGGTGGACGGCGTTTCCTTTTCGATTGCAGAGGGAGAAACCCTCGGTCTGGTGGGCGAATCCGGCTGCGGCAAATCGACGGTGGGCAGACAGCTGGTCGGCCTGGAAAAGCCGACGGGCGGCAGGCTGTTTTATCATGGAAAGGATATGGAGAAGCTTTCCGGAAAAGAGAAAAAGAGCGTGCGCACGCAGCTGCAGATGGTGTTCCAGGACCCATATTCTTCCCTGAATCCGAGAAAGCATATTTATGAAATTTTATCCCAGCCGATGCTCTATCATGGGATTTCCAATAAAGAAACTGTCCACAGGGACGTTGACCGACTGCTGGATATGGTAGGACTTCCCAAACACGTCCTCGGGCGCTACCCGCATGAGTTCTCCGGCGGACAGCGGCAGAGAATCGGGATTGCGCGGGCACTGTCTTTAAATCCCAGGTTTTTGGTCTGCGATGAGCCGGTCAGTGCGCTGGATGTTTCGATTCAGGCACAGATTCTGAATTTGCTGCGCAGCCTGCAAAAGGATCTCGGGCTGACGTGCATGTTCGTTGGACATGGACTCGGCGCGGTCAATTATGTCAGCGACCGGATCGCAGTCATGTACCTTGGTAAAATTGTGGAGATCGGACCGGCGCAGGAGGTGTTCCATCATCCGGTACACCCTTACACCCGTGCCCTGATCGATGCAGTGCCGATTGCAGATCCCAAAAAGCGGGAACAAAAACCGCTTCTGACCGGAGAAATCGGCTCCAGCACGAACCCGCCCTCCGGCTGCCGTTTCCATCCGAGATGTCCGTACGCGACGGAAAGCTGCAGACAGGAAGTGCCGGAGCTTTGCAGTATTTTCCCAGGCAGCAGTCATCTGGCGGCGTGCCCATATGCAGTTGCGCAGCTGACTGGCGGCGCACCCGCATACGATGCGAAGATGCAGCAGGTTGTCGTAGAGCAGAAATGGAGATAAAAGTGACATGGGAAAATATATGATCAAGCGCATCCTGATCGCCATCCCGGTTCTGATCGGGATCACGATCATCGACTATGCGATTATGTGTCTTGCGGGCAGCCCGCTGCAGATGCTGCAGGGACCCCGAATTTCCCAGGCTGCGGTTGCGGCAAAGGAAATCGCCCTCGGTCTGGATAAACCGTTTTATGTGCAGTATTTTGTCTGGTTAAAACAGCTTTTACATGGAAATATGGGCTATTCGATCAAGTCCTATCAGGCAGTCAGCGAGATGATCGCAAGCCATTTGGGACCGACTCTTTTGCTGATGGGCGTATCGCTTCTGGTCAGCTTGCTGATGGCGGTGCCCGCCGGAATTTACAGTGCGATCAAGCAGTATTCCGCAGGAGATTATACGGTTGTTACACTTTCCTTCCTGGGAAGCAGCGTGCCCGGATTTTTCCTTTCTTTGCTGTTGATCTATCTGTTTACGGTAAAGCTTGGCTGGCTTCCGTCCAGCGGAATGGCGACGCTCGGAACTGCAGGCGGCGCGGGTGATGTGGCAAAGCATATGGTGATGCCGGTGTTAGTCCTGGCTACCTCCATGGCGGGTACAAATATCCGTTATATTCGAAGCGCGATGCTGGAAATTTTGCAGCAGGATTACCTGCGCACGGCAAAGGCAAAGGGAATCGGAAGATTTCTTGTCATCAATAAGCATGCGCTGCGCAACGCACTGATCCCGATTATTACGGTAATCGGAATGGAGATTCCGGTGCTGTTCGGCGGTCAGGTTATCATTGAGCAGGTCTTTTCCTGGCCGGGACTCGGACTGATGACGATGAGCGCAATCACGAACCGGGATTATCCGGTTATTATGGGTGTCTGCCTGCTGTCTGCAATCGTTGTGCTGGCGGCAAACCTGATTACGGATATTTTATATGCGCTGGCAGACCCGACAATCCAGCTGAAATAGGAGCGGCGAAGATGGAGAAAAAAGATCGTATCAAAAAAGATATTTCAAGAGAAAGCTATTTGCAGACCGTCATCCGTCGTTTTAAACAGCATCATCTGGCAACGGTCAGCCTTGTGATTTTAGCGGTTTTGGTGGTGGCAGCGCTTTTGGCACCGATCATCGCACCGTATAATCCGGATGAAATCGTCGGAGGCTTTTCCAAAGCGCCAACAGCAGAGCATTGGCTGGGAACGGATCAGATCGGTCGTGACGTCTTGAGCCGGCTTTTGTATGCAACGCGGATTTCCCTGTTGGTCGGTGTGCTGGCGACGGCGATCTCTACTGTGATCGGTGTGATTCTAGGACTGATCGCCGGGTATTTTGGCGGCGCTGCGGATATGATTATCATGCGCTTTACGGATATGGTCATGTCGTTTCCCTATATTTTGCTGGTGCTGGTTGCGGCGTCGATTTTTAAGCCGGGGCTCTGGAGCATCATCCTGATTCTGGGCTTTGTAGACTGGCCGGGAATTGCCCGTCTGGTTCGCGGCAATGTGCTGAGCCTGCGGGAGAGTAATTTTATTAAAAGTGATCTCGTGGCAGGAATGCCGCTTCCGTATATTCTGTTTTCCGAGATTCTGCCGAATACCGCTGCGCCGATTCTGGTGTATGCAACGTCGGTTCTGGCGTTGTCGATGTTGGATGAGGCGGCACTTTCGTTCCTCGGAATGGGTGTGCAGCCGCCGACCGCGAGCCTTGGAAATATGTTAAACGGCGCGCAGTCGCTGACTGTACTGACGAAACAGCCGTGGCTCTGGATTCCGTCCGGGCTGATGATCGTGGTGCTGGTCATTGCGATTAACTTTATCGGTGACGCGCTGCGGGATGCGCTGGATCCCAATAGCGGAAAGTAAGACTGGAACACGCAAAAGCAGAAAGAACTGCAGCAGGAACACTGCAGGAGGACATCGGAGGGATTTGCGATGATACAGGAAATGGATTTAATGGAAATTTTTTACTGGTTTCACAGACATCCGGAGCTGTCTTATGAGGAATACGATACAACTGCGCAGATTAAAAAGCTGTTGAAAGCAGCGGATGTAAAGATCCTGCCGATTCCGATGGAAACCGGTCTGATTGCTGAGGTAAAGGGAGAAAAGGATGGTCCGGTGCAGGCGCTTCGCTGTGATATTGACGCGCTGCCGATTACTGAGCTGACGGATTTACCTTATGCGTCGGAATGTCCGGGAAAGATGCACGCCTGCGGACACGATTTTCACATCACGGCGGGAATCGGGACTGCGATCTGGCTGCAGGAACATAGGGACGAGCTCTGCGGGACAGTGAGGTTTTTCTTCCAGCCAGGTGAAGAGTCCTCCCTGGGCGCACGGAAAGTGCTGGAAACGACGGCACTCGATTCGGTTACGCGCGTCTGGGGCTTTCATTCTGATCCGACCAATTTGGTCAATGCCATCGGCATCCGGGAGGGCGCAGTTGCGGCGGCAGTAGATCGGTTTGTGATTACGATAACGGGCGTCGGCTGCCACGGCGCACACCCGGATGATGGCGTTGATCCAATTCCGGCGGCTGCAGCCATGGTTCAGGCATTTCAGACGATCGTGACCCGCAATATCAATCCGTTCCATCCTACACTCATCAGCGTTACGCGACTGGAAGCGGGAAATACCTGGAATGTGATTCCGCAGACAGCACAGCTGGAGGGAACTGTTCGGACCATGGATCGGCAGGATCGCTGCCTGTTTGAAAAACGCTTAAAAGCAATTGCAGAGCGGACCGCATCTGCCTATGGAGCGTCCGCAGAGGTAGAGTGGATTCCCGGTCCTCCGGCTGTTTGCAACGATGCAGAAATGGCGGCTTTTGCAAAGGAAACGGCAGAAGCGGAGGGCTTTTGGACTGTTCCGGAAGAACAGTCGCTCGGCGGAGATGATTTTTCTTTCTACATGGAGAAAGTGCCAGGCTGCTATATTAAAATCGGCATCGGAAAGGGGGCGACAATCCATCAGCCGACCTTTCAGGTGGACCCGGCGGCATTGATGCCTGCGGTACGGTATTTGAGTCGTCTGCTGCTGCGCTGGGGCGAGGAAAATGCCTGAGTGACGCAGCCGAGGAATATGCATAGTAATACGCAGCTTTTGCGTAAGAACACAATATAAGAAAAGGGGTAAAAAACATGAGCACATTTCGATTTGCCATTATGGGAGCAGGTAACATCGCACATCAGTTTTGCGATGCAGTGACGCTGGTGGAGGACTGCGAGGTGAGCGCGATCGCCAGTAAGGATCTGGGACGCGCACAAAAATTTGCGGAGGAATGCAGCGTAGCCCATGCGTATGACAACTATGAGCAGATGCTGATAGAGGAAAAGCCGGACTGTGTTTATATTGCAGTGACGCCAAACGACCATTTCCGTCTGACGATGCTTTGTCTGGAGCATCGCGTTCCGGTGTTGTGCGAAAAAGCGATGTTTACAAACAGTGCGGAGGCAAAAGCGGTTTTTGAAAAAGCAGAAAAAGACCAAACTTTTGTAATGGAAGCGATGTGGAGTCGTTTTCTGCCGGCGGTCAACCAGGCAAAAAAATGGGCGGCAGAAGGAAAAATCGGCAGACTGGAAGCCTTACAGGGAAGAATCGGTTTTCTCGCGCCGGAGGGAGCAGACAATCGGTATCACAGCCCTCTGCTGTGCGGCGGAGCTGCGACGGATATCACGGTTTATGCCTATGAAATCGCGACCTGGCTGGTCAATGAGCCTGTCCGCAAAACTTATGCGGCTGCAAACCTTGATCAGACCGGTGTGGACTTAACCGATCAGGTTACGGTGAAGTTCGAACATGTGCTGGCAGATCTTGTGACGAGCTTTGCAGCGCCCATGGGCAACAACATGGTGATTTACGGTCGGGAAGGGCGCATTGAGCTGCCCGATCCCCATTATGCATCCAAATGCTTTTTATATGGGGCGGATGGAATGCTGAAGGAAGAATTCACAGATACGACGACGCAGAAGGGCTTTACCTACGAGATCGAAGAGACGATCCGCTGCGTGCGCGCAAAGAAGACGGAAAGTCCGGTTGTTCCGCATGCGACAACAATCGCCTGTGCGGAGCTGTTTGATCAGATTCAGGCGGCAAAGAAAGAGTGAACTATCGGAAACAACGTGCAGAAAAAGGCGGTACAGATTTTGAGCTCTGTACCGCTTTTGTGTTGGTGTACCCGGTCCGCATTCCTGCAGGGCAGGGTTCTGTGTGTGAAGTTTAGAAATAATCCGAAAAATACGGTTTTTTGACCGGAATCAGCCGCTCCAGCCAGGTCAGCATATAGTATTCCATCGAGATTTTTTCATGGTCGTAAAGATAAGTCGGGCGCTTGTAGCCCATCATCAAGGCAGTGAGCGTGTTAATGTCGAGTTCTACGACGTTAATGGACTGATTGTCCTCGACACGCTCACAGGTTGTTTCCCCCTCGTGCCAGGAAACGAGAAAATCTCCCTGATTCCAGGAAGCAAGGCCGTCAGTAACCCGGAAATGGATTTTGAAATCCTCCGGCTGGATCTGCCAGGGATACTCCTGCAAAAAGCTTTCAACATCCACGATTCGCGCCATAATATAGGGAGCTATCGTTTCTTCAATCTCACTGTCTTCGAACAGATATGCCATGGGTTCGCCGGAATAATTATCCCCTCGTACCTGTGTGATCATAGAAAAATGCGCGCTGATGTAGTTCCATAGACCGTGTCTGGCCTCGCTGGTTAAATAAACCATTTCCTTAATATGAAAAATTTCATTTGCAATGTAATAAACCAGATAACCAAGGGGCTTGTGCTCTTCATTATAATAAAGGGCTACGATCATATCATCATTTTCCCAGCGCCAGTATTCATCCCAGGCCAGCTTGTCGCGAATGAGTGCACCGTGGTGCTGCATGGCGAAATAGGAATACACGTTATGAAAATCCTCGGAATCCAGGCTGACACGTTCGACCATGCCCCGGACGGGGAAGGCCTTTGGAAGCTGCGTATCCTTGACAGTGAAGGTGAGTTTGTCGGACACGATCTCCCAGCCCATTTTCCGATAAAATGGAATGGAATATGGATATAGAAAGGAAATGGGAAGCTTCTTTTTGTGCATATAGTCGATGACATAGCGCATCAGGGAATGAATCAGTCCGCGTCCGGTGTATTCCGGATAAGTAGTGACTCCGGTGATGCCGCCCATCGCCATAATGTTATCCTGAATGTTGATCTGCATGGAATAAACAACGATCATGGATGCCAGCTTTTCTTTATAAAACCAACCGAGTACATAAGCGTCCTCGAGAATCGGACGTTTGGCATATTTGATTTCCTCCTGCTCCCAGCCGGTCTGGAAGAGCTCGTAGGAGGTTACCTGAAAAGCATACTGTAAAAGTGCGTTGAACTGCTCCAGATCGTTGTGATCGAGCTCACGCATGCGGAAATCACCGTTGACTTCAAGGTAAGTGTGCGTGTCCTTGTCTGACATAGAAGATGCCTCTTTTCTGAATGATGCGGTCTTTAGATTTCAAAGACATCATACAACCAAATGAAAGGCTCGTAAAGAGGAAAACTTTTCGCATGACAGCTTTTGAAATTTAGAGTATACTGTGATATCAGAGAGTCGTATGGATGAAACGACTGCAGAAAGGGACAGGAGGCAAATTGATGAATCAGATTCCCCAGGCAGGAGAAATTTATCAGCATTTTAAAGGAAAGCTTTATCGGATTGTGGCACTGGCAACCCACACGGAGACCGGTGAGCAGCTTGTGATCTATCAGGCACTTTATGGAGAGTTCCAGGTTTTTGCAAGACCGCTTTCCATGTTTCTGGAAAAGGTGGATGCAAAAAAATATCCTGATGCAGCGGGAAAAGACCGTTTTATGCGGATCCCGATGGCAGAAGCAGCGGCAGTGCCCCAGCCCGTTCCAGCGCCGTCAGAAAACCCTGTTGAGCCCCGGCCCGCTGCAATGTCGTCAGAAAACCCTGTTGAGCCCCGGTCCGCTGCAATGCCGTCAGAGAGCACTGTTGAGTCCCGGGCCGTTGCAGCATCCTCTGAGAACTCTGTTGAGCCCCAGCCCGATCCCGGTCTGCTCGCTTTTTTAGATGCGGACAGCTACGAAGAAAAGCTGGAAGTATTTGCATCGCTGGAGGGCAAAGTCGATCTTCATATGTTGAATGCCATTGCTGCTTCCTTGGATCTGGAGCTTTCGGAGGGCAGCTTGGAGGAGCAGTACGACACGCTGAAAAGCTGCCTGATGACACTGGAGCGTTATGAGTGCAATCGCCTGCGGTGAGCAAAAAAGAAAAAAACGGAGAACTGGATTGAAGCAACAAACCCCAAGAAATATTGAAGTACAGAGAAAACAGGAACTGCTAAACCGGATTGCGCCGGGGCTATTAACATGGTATGATAAAAGCAGACGGAGCTTACCCTGGCGGGAAGAACCGACGCCGTATCGGGTCTGGGTATCGGAGATCATGCTGCAGCAGACGCGGGTCGAGGCGGTAAAACCGTATTTTGCGCGCTTTATGGAACGACTGCCGGATATCGAAGCGCTCGCCGAAGTGGATGATGATGAATTATTAAAACTTTGGGAAGGGCTCGGCTATTACAGCAGGGCACGGAATTTAAAGGCTGCGGCACAGCAGATTGTGACAGAATACGGCGGAGAGATGCCGTCGGATTACAGGGAGCTTTTAAAGCTAAAAGGAATCGGAAGCTACACAGCTGGCGCGGTTTCTTCGATTGCCTTTAAACAGCCCAATCCCGCAGTGGACGGAAATGTACTGCGTGTCATTTCCCGGCTTTTGGAGGATGACAGCGATATTTCCGATCAGTCGGTAAAAAAAAGAGTAGAGGATGATCTGCGTCCTGTCATGCCAAAGGATCGCCCCGGTGACTTTAATCAGGCGTTGATGGAGCTTGGCGCAACCGTCTGTCTGCCAAACGGTGCACCGAAGTGCAGCAACTGTCCGTGGCAGGAATTCTGTCTTGTAGGATTGCATGGCACCTGGCAGCAGTATCCGCAAAAGGCAGCCAAAAAGGCAAGGACGATCGAAGATAAGACGATTCTCGTGATTCGGACGAGTAGACAGGTCGTTTTGCGTAAGCGTCCGAAAAAGGGACTGCTGGCGGGACTGTATGAATTTCCGGCGATGGACAAAAAGGCATCGTTGGAAGAGGTCAGGGAATGGCTGAAAAAACAGGGTGTGGAAGCTGTCCGGATAGAGACGCTTCCGGAATCAAAGCATATTTTCACCCATAAGGAGTGGCACATGACCGGCTATCAGGTTCTGGTGGATGAACTGGAGCCCATGGGTCAGGATGAATCCCTCCTTTTTGTTGAGACACAGGAAATCGAAGGAAATTACCCGATTCCGTCCGCATTTGCAGCCTACAGCGCCTATCTGAAAATTCAGACAGGTATCCAGAAGATGAAAGGAACAACACTATGAAACTGCTTTCTATTGCAATTCCCTGCTATAATTCGCAGGATTATATGGCACATTGCATCGAATCTCTGCTTCCGGGGGGAGAGGATGTTGAAATTTTGATTGTCAACGACGGTTCGAAGGATGACACCGCCAAAATCGCAGACGAATATGCGGCAAAATATCCTACGATCGTAAAGGCGATCCATAAGGAAAACGGCGGACACGGCTCTGCGGTCAACACCGGAATTGAAAATGCGACCGGCATTTATTTTAAAGTCGTAGACAGTGACGACTGGGTAAAAGAAGATGCCTATCTCGCCATTCTGGAAAAGCTGAGAGAGCTGACCGGCGGTGTGGATACACTTGATCTTCTGATCAGCAACTTTGTTTACGAAAAAGAGGGTGAACGCCGCAAAAAGGTGATGCGTTATAAACATGTCCTGCCGGAATACCGTATGTTTGGCTGGGAAGATGTCGGACGTTTCCATGTCGGTCAGTATATCCTGATGCATTCCGTTATTTACCGGACGAAGCTTTTGCGGGAATGCGGTTTAAAGCTTCCGGAGCATACGTTTTATGTGGACAATATTTATGTCTTTGAGCCTCTGCTGTATGTCCGCAACATGTACTATCTGGATGTGAATTTCTACCGCTATTTTATCGGCAGGTCAGATCAGTCCGTCAACGAAAAGGTCATGACCGGACGAATCGACCAGCAGATCAAGGTCAACCAGATCATGACAGACTACTTTGTGGAAAAGAAGAGCGAGATCATGGGCAATAAGCCCCTTGCAAAGTATATGCTAAACTATCTGGACATCATTACGACGATCTCCTCCATCCTGCTGATCCGCATCAACACACCGGAATCTCTCGAGAAAAAGCGTGAGCTGTTAAACTACATCAGACAAAAGGACAAGAAGGTTTACAGAAAGCTGCGTTACGGTCTTTTAGGAAACTGTATGAATCTGCCTGGAAAAACCGGAAGATGGATTTCTGTGGAAGGCTACAAAATCTGCCAGAAGTTTTTTGGCTTCAACTAATCGAAAAAAATCTTGTTGTCCTTTGCAAATTGTGCTAGAATATACAATGGGTTTTTAGGGAATACGTTTACAGAAAGGATAATATGGGTGGATTTATGAAAAGACAAGACATTCATAAGGTACTGATTATTGGCTCAGGACCGATCATTATCGGACAGGCATGTGAGTTCGATTACTCCGGCACACAGGCTTGCAAGGCACTGAAAAAGCTGGGCTACGAAATCGTACTGGTAAACTCGAATCCGGCAACGATCATGACAGATCCGGACACAGCGGATATCACATATATTGAACCGCTGAATGTGGAACGTCTCGAGCAGATTATTGAAAAGGAACGCCCGGATGCACTGCTTCCGAATCTGGGCGGACAGTCCGGACTGAATCTTTGCTCCGAGCTGCAGGCAGCAGGCGTGCTGGACAAATACAATGTAAAGGTAATCGGCGTTCAGGTAGATGCAATTGAGCGCGGCGAAGATCGTATTGAGTTTAAGAATACCATGAATGCGCTTGGTGTTGAGATGGCAAGAAGCGACGTCGCCTACTCCGTAGACGAGGCACTTGCGATTGCGGACAAGCTGGGATATCCGGTTGTTCTGCGTCCTGCATACACCATGGGCGGCGCCGGCGGCGGTCTTGTTTATAATAAAGAAGAATTAAAGACAGTCTGCGCAAGAGGTCTGCAGGCGAGCCTCGTGGGTCAGGTTCTGGTAGAAGAGTCCATTCTTGGATGGGAAGAGCTGGAGCTGGAAGTTGTCCGCGATGCAAAAGGAAATATGATTACCGTATGCTTTATTGAAAACATTGATCCCGTTGGCGTGCATACCGGTGATTCCTTCTGTTCCGCTCCAATGCTGACGATTTCCGAGGAGGTACAGAAGAAGCTGCAGGATCAGGCATATCGTATCGTAGACGCAATTGAGGTGATCGGCGGTACGAATGTACAGTTTGCACATGATCCGATTTCCGGTCGTGTTGTTGTTATTGAAATCAACCCCAGAACTTCCAGATCTTCTGCACTTGCAAGTAAGGCAACCGGTTTCCCGATCGCTCTTGTTTCTGCAATGCTGGCAAGCGGTCTGACTCTGGATGAAATTCCTTGCGGTAAATATGGCACACTGGATAAATACGTTCCGGACGGCGATTATATCGTTCTGAAATTCGCGCGCTGGGCATTTGAAAAGTTCAAGGGCGTAGAGGATAAGCTCGGAACTCAGATGAGAGCAGTCGGCGAAGTCATGAGCATCGGCAAGACTTATAAGGAAGCATTCCAGAAAGCGATCCGTTCTCTGGAAAAGAGCCGTTATGGTCTTGGTCATGTAAAGGATTTTGATCAGAAGTCCAAAAAGGAGCTTCTGACCATGCTTGCAACTCCCAGCAGCGAGCGCTATTTCATCATGTATGAAGCACTGCGTAAGGGTGCATCTGTAGAAGAAATCAACAAACTGACCAAAGTTAAGGATTACTTTATCGAGCAGATGAAGGAGCTGGTTGAGGAAGAAGAGAAGCTCGTTGCTGCTTATCACGGACAGGTTCCTGCAGATGCTGATTTGAAACAGGCGAAGCTGGATGGCTTCTCTGATAAATATTTAAGCCAGATCCTGGGTGTATCCGAGGAAGCAATTCGGACACGCAGAACAGAGCTTGGTGTTGTGGAAGGCTGGGAAGGTGTTCATGTAAGTGGTACTGAGGATTCCGCATACTATTACTCCAGCTATCATATCAAGGACGAAAGCCCGGTAGACAACAGCAAACAGAAGGTAATGATCCTCGGCGGCGGTCCTAACAGAATCGGTCAGGGTATCGAATTCGATTACTGCTGCGTACATGCTGCAAAAGCACTGCGTAAGCTCGGATTCTCCACGATCATTGTAAACTGTAACCCTGAGACGGTATCCACAGACTACGACACTTCCGACAAGCTGTATTTCGAGCCTCTGACTCTGGAAGATGTCCTTGCAATTTATGAAAAAGAACAGCCGGTTGGCGTTATCGCACAGTTCGGTGGACAGACTCCGCTGAATCTGGCAGCAGACCTGAAGAAATACGGTGTCAATATTCTCGGAACCACTCCGGAAGCCATCGACCTTGCAGAAGACCGTGACCAGTTCCGTGAAATGATGGAGAAGCTGGAGATTCCGATGCCGGAAGCAGGCATGGCTGTCAATGTGGAAGAAGCATTGGAAACTGCTCACAGAATCGGCTATCCGGTTATGGTACGTCCTTCCTACGTCCTTGGTGGACGCGGCATGGAGGTCGTTTATGACGATGAAGCGCTGACCTTCTACATGCAGCAGGCAGTGGGTGTAACACCGGACAGACCGATCCTGATTGACCGATTCCTGCATCATGCAACCGAGTGTGAAGCGGACGCAATCAGCGATGGCGAGCATGTATTCGTTCCTTCTGTTATGGAGCATATCGAGCTGGCTGGTATTCACTCCGGTGACTCTGCTTGTATCATTCCCCCGAGAGGACTGACAGAAGAGCAGATCGAAACTCTGAAAGACTACACCAGAAAGATCGCAAAGGAGCTGCATGTTGTTGGCCTGATGAATATGCAGTATGCGATTGAGGACGGCAAGGTATTTGTCATCGAGGCAAATCCCCGTGCATCCAGAACCGTTCCGCTTGTATCCAAGGTCTGCGGCATCAACATGGTTCAGATTGCAACGGATATCGTTACCCTGCCTTATACCGGACGCAAGAGCCCGGTGCCGGAGCTGAAAGAAAAGAAATTCGCTCACTACGGTGTAAAAGAAGCGGTATTCCCCTTCAATATGTTCCCGGAGGTTGACCCGGTACTCGGACCTGAAATGCGTTCCACCGGTGAGGTTCTTGGACTGTCTACAGACTTTGGTGATGCATTCTTCAAGGCAGAAGAAGCGACAAAGACCAAGCTGCCCACTTCCGGCTGCGTGCTGATTTCTGTTAATGACAGAGATAAGGCAGAGGTAGTTGACGTTGCAAGAGGCTTCTATCAGCTTGGCTTTGAAATTATGGCAACCGGCAGAACCTGTGACCTGATCGAACAGGCCGGTATTCCTGCCCTGAAGGTATGCAAGCTCAACGAGGGACGTCCGAACATCCTGGATAAGATCACGAATGACCAGATCCAGCTGATTGTCAATACTCCCCGCGGCAAGAAGGGTACAACCGACGACAGTTACATTCGTAAGGCTGCCATTAAGAACCGTATTCCGTATATTACAACCATGGCTGCTGCAAAGGCAACTGTAGAAGGCATCCGTTCCGCAAAACGTGACGGCAAGCTTCCGGTGCAGTCTCTGCAGGAGTTCCATGCAAGCATTATCGATAAATAAAATATCAGATAGCGATAATAAAAACAGCTGCCGTGTTTGTACGGCGGCTGTTTTTGCTACGGTGCGCCCGGCAGCATACAACGCGAATGGAAAATGAGGCTTCTTATATAAAAAAGAATGTGCCTTGGCACATTCTCGCGCCAAGGCGCGGTTGCTTTAGCAACCATCTACCCTTGCGCCGAGTGCGCATCCTCGCGGAGCGTTTATTATCGTATGAAAACGAAGTTTTCTATACGATAATAAAAAAAGGACATGCAGCTCATCCGGAGATGAAAAGCATGTCCTTCTTTTTATTCAAAGAAATTTATTTCAAAGAAATTTATTTCTTTGCGCCCTGTTTTGCAACTGCGTTCATCTTAGCTTCGATAGCAGCCTGGTCGCCAAGGTAATGATGACCGGTTACGTTGAAGTTATCGTCAAACTCGTAAACAAGCGGAACGCCGGTAGGGATGTTCAGCTCTGTGATTTCATTCTCAGAGATGTTGTCCAGATATTTAACCAGAGCACGCAGAGAGTTGCCGTGAGCTGCGATCAGAACCTGCTTGCCAGCCAGCATGTCCTTCTTGATGTTCTCTTCATAGAAAGGAATTACTCTTGCGATGGTGTCCTTTAAGCTCTCTGTCAGAGGCAGCTCCTTCGGATCTACGTTCTTGTAAGGAGCCTGCAGAGCAGGATTACGCTCGTCGGTAGGCTCAAGAGCGGGGGGCTGAACGTCGAAAGAACGACGCCATACCTTAACCTGAGCTTCGCCGTATTTTTCAGCAGTTTCGGATTTGTTGAGACCCTGCAGAGCACCGTAATGACGCTCGTTTAATTTCCAGGTTTTGATAACAGGAATCCATTCTTCATTTAACTCCTGCAGAACATGGTTAGCGGTGTGGATTGCACGCTGCAGATAAGAAGTATAGCAAACATCAAAGGAGAAGCCTGCTTCCTTTAACAGAACGCCGCCCTGTGCAGCCTCCTTGTGTCCGGTTTCGGACAGATCTACGTCAGTCCAGCCGGTGAACAGGTTTTTCTGATTCCATACGCTTTCGCCATGGCGGATCATAACTAACTGATAACCCATAGTGATTGTTCCTCCTGATTGTAATTTAAGGCATTTAAGCCTGCTTGATTCCAAACAAGCATACACGATTTGAACGGAAAAATCAAGACTTTAGCTTGCCTTTTTAGACAGGATATGGTAATATCCTAACAGTTTGGTCATAGGGTTTGTCTGATACAGGGCTATAGATTTTGCAGTTTCTGAGATTAAAACTGCAGGGTTTATAGCTCTTTTTTATCGTATAGGAAACTTCGTTTCCATACGATAAAAATGCTCTGCGAGGATGCGTACTCGGCGCAAGGATAGATGGTTGCCGAGGCAACCGCGCCTCGGCGCGAGAATGTGCCAAGGCATATTTTTTTTATTTATGACAATAGAATGCTCGTAGAGCGTGCATTCTATTGTTGCCGTAGAGGAAAGGAAGGAGTCAAAATGGATCAGAATTTTATGAAAGAAAAGAAGGTGCTGCCGCTGGTATTGTCAATGTCTTTGCCGATGATGCTGTCGATGCTGATAAATTCGCTTTACAATATTATTGACAGTATGTTTGTGGCACGGGTCGGAGAGAAGGCGCTGACGGCAATTTCCCTTGTCTATCCGCTGCAGACACTGGTCACGAGCATCAGCGTAGGCTTTGGGGTCGGAATCAGTGCAGCAGTCGCATTTTTCCTGGGAATGGGAGAACATAAAAAAGCGGATCAGAGCGCCTCTGAGGGGTTGTTTTTGAGCATTGTGCACGGTGTACTGATGTCGGTGCTTTTGACAGCAATTCTTCCGTCTTTTCTGAGACTTTTTACGACAGACGAAGAAATCTATCAGATGGGTATTACCTATGGAACCTGGGTACTGAGCTTTTCCCTTGTGATCTCCGTCTATATTGCTTATGAAAAAATTTATCAGTCACTGGGAAATATGATCGTTCCGACCTTATGTCTGGCAGCGGGCTGTCTGACGAATATTGTGTTGGATCCGATCCTCATTTTTGGAATTGGTCCCATTCCGCGGATGGAAGTAAAGGGTGCTGCGATCGCTACCGTGATCGGACAGATCGTGCCGCTTGTCATGTATCTTGTATGGCATAGGAAAAAAGGGCTGGGCGTCTCCATCCATATAAAAGATATGAAGCCGGATCCTGCGATCTGTGGCAGGCTCTATGCAGTTGGAATCCCGTCTTCCCTGACTCTGGGCATGCCGTCCCTTTTGATTACTTTGCTGAACAAAATCGCAGGCGCGTTTTCTTCGGTTTATGTGTTGGTGCTGGGTGTTTATTTCAAGCTGCAGACCTTCCTTTATCTGCCTGCCAGCGGTATTGTGCAGGGCATGCGTCCGATATTGAGCTTTAATTACGGGGCAGGAGAAAAAAAGCGGATGAAGCAGATTCTATCCGTGTGTACCGGACTGATCTTTGGAATCCTGATGGTCGGTACGGCGCTGTTTTTGCTGCTTCCGGAACCGATCATGGGTATGTTTTCCAAGGACAGTGTAACGATCCGGGAAGGGGCAGCTGCACTTCGGATCATCAGCCTCGGCTTTGTGGTTTCCGGAATCAGCGTTGTGGCTTCCGGTGCACTGGAGGCCATTGGGGAGGGAATTCCATCCTTTATCATCTCCTTGCTGCGTTATCTGGTGCTTATTGTGCCGGCGGCTTCCATTGGAAGCAGGATGTTCGGTATTACAGGTGTCTGGGCTTCGTTTCCGGTAGCAGAAATGCTGACTGCAGCTGCCGCAGCCGGAATTTTTACAGCAAGATACCGGAAGTGCTTGAAGAGGCTGTGAAATCTTTTACATACCTGACCTCCTGAAATGAAAGAAACTATACAGGATTACTGTAAAAATCTTAAAAAACTGTGAAATAGCTAAAAATTTCAATAACTAATCAAAAAATATTCTATTTTTAATAAATCCTCTTGTGATTATAATAGGTTTATCAGCTGAGAACGAAAGAAATTTAGCAAAACAACCAAATGGGAGGAAAAAATGAAAAGAAAAGCATTAGCAACAATGATGGCAGCAGCTATGGTATTATCCATGGTTGGCTGCGGCGGAGCCAAAACAGATTCTACAGCATCTACAACCACAACAGAAAAAACAGAAGCAGCGGCAACAGAAGCTGCAGATTCTGCTGCATCAGCAGATGCAACTGTAGAAAATAAAGACAAGCCTCTGTGCTGGTTTAACCGTCAGCCCTCCAGCAGTGCTACCGGCGAGCTGGACAAAGAAGCTCTGAACTTCAACGGCAATACTTACTATGTAGGTTTTGATGCTAATCAGGGTGCTGAACTGCAGGGACAGATGGTTCTGGATTACAT
>ULQE01049504.1_pt1 | contig 19911 bp, 19 predicted proteins | sample 1954171 | NCBI WGS metagenome assembly ULQE01 (sample SAMEA4835647, study PRJEB28245) | human gut metagenome | biome: gut microbiome; material: fecal sample | place: Denmark | collected 2008
GTCCGGTGGACTGTTTCGGAAGCACTCTACACCGCTAAATTATAGTTTATAATCTCCAAAAACGCGACAAGTTCGTACTCGGTCCATCTTAACTGGCCGCCAAAGGCGGGATTGAATAAAAAGTGGCTGTAAAATACAGCCACACAAATATTCAACAGGAACCTGCCTGCCTTTCAGCCTGAGCCTTCGCCATTTTGCGCCAATTGATGAACCCGTAAATGTCGTTGACAAGGAACGCCATAAAGCACACCGCCACCGAAATATACTTAATATCGTCAGCCGCAGCCATCAGCCAGAGCGCCACAAGAACAACGTCGTTTGCCGCGTAAGCCACAGCATAGAGCTGGCTGCGCCGGAATACAAAATATACCGCTGCAAAGCTGGTAGTTACTGATATCGTGCTTGGGATCAGGTTGGCGGTATTGAAATACTTCAGGATAAAGTAGAACGCTATCGTGACCGCTATAGTCAAAAATGCCATGAACACGAATTCCTGAGCTTTGAGATGATTGACCTTCACCTCGTCTTTCTTGTCGGATGGGTGTCTCAGCCAGGATACCAGCGAAAACACCGCCATCGGCATTGACATTCCGAGGTAGGTTATCATCTCGCCGTAATACGCGAATCCCCAGGAGATCGCGCCGTACAGCAGCGCAAAAACTATCGCCATCGCCTGAGCCGCCGGGTGTCCTTTAGCTGCGAATATCAGCGACGTCACCCCAATCAGCGAAGCCAGAAGCGTTATCCAACTGCTGCGGTCGAACATCAGGAACGCCGCCAGCACTGCAGCCACCGAACCCGCCCACAGCGCAAGCTCGCCTTTTGAAAAGTAATTTACAAGGTATTTCATAGTTTTCCAGGTCCTCCAAACAAAAAATCACCCGTGCTTATCTTCAAAGACCTAACGATACGCGCGAATGCTTCATAATTGCATTCTCTACCCGGTGGCAGATTTGATTTATTTCGATATGATTATATCACACGGCTGCCGATTTGTCAAGCGTTCAGGCTTCCCATTCCTTCGGAGGCTCGCCGTTGAGCTGCTGGTCGTCCGGAGATTTTTCAGCGTCCGTGAATTCGCCGCTGCCCTCTGCCATTACGGTATCTCCGGCGGAGATACCATCGAGGATTTCGGTGTAGCCGCCAAGGCTTGCGCCTATAGTAACTTTCAGCTTGAAACGCTCCTCGCCGTCCACCAGCGTGACATAATTCTCGGTACCCGAGGATTTGACCGCTGAATCCGGAACAGCAAGCACGTTCTTTCGTTCGGAAGTTACAAACACCGTAGCCCAGCCTGCCGAAACAGCCATAGCCGAGTCGGTCAGGACCTGCTCCATTGCGTTGTTGTCAAGCTGGAAAACCGTACGCTTGGCAGCGCTTCCGGAGGCCTCGGACGGTGCGGCGTCGGGAGCCTGAACGACCGTTGCGTCATACATAGTGGTATCTATCCTGACCTGAACCTTCTGCCCGAACCGGAACTGAGAAGCTCCGCCGCCGTCGAGATAGACTTCGGTCTTGCTGATTTCGGAAACTGCGCAGCAGACCGCGCCTTCAGTCACCGTGGAGCCTTCAGTGACCGCCTTTGTAAGGGTGATTATCCCGTCAAATGGAGCCTTTATCGTGTAGGATTCCTTTTCCTCGAGCATTTTGTCCAGCTTTAGCTGCTCTATCTCGTACTGGAGCTGATCAGCGCGGCTCCCCGACAGCGATGACTGGTATGCCGCATTGACTATAGTCTGCTGATTGCTGATATCGTAGTCTAGGTCGGAGGAATCAAGCTCCGCCAGTACCTCGCCCTTTGTCACTGTTCTGCCCTTGAGCGCGTTGAACGACTTCACCAGCGCGTCTCCGGGGTAGGTAAGATAAACGGCATACGGATATCCGATAGTAACGCCGATGCTCTGCGTTTCGGACAGATCCATGTATTTGGCTTCGGCTATTTCATACTGTACCGCCGAAGCTCCGTATATCGGTAGCTGTATCTCGCCGCTGGCGTCTCCGCGGGAGCAGCCTGTTAACAGTGTTATTGCAGCAAGCAGTGCCGCAGCAGTCTTTTTCATATGGAACCTCTCAGGTAATCAGTTCGTCAGGTTGTCAGCCGTTTACGCTCTCTGCATTTTAAGCATTTTCAGCGAGTCTGCGCATCATTTCCATGCACATTCTGCCGTTGTGATAGGGGCACTTCCACGGATCGACCATCGGCTTGAAATCAGCGGGCTTCCAGTTGTCGTCTATCTGGGAATGCCACTCGCCGCCGGGGCGCTTGTCGATGATGTGCTCCTGAATGAACTTCCACACGCTGGAGGAGATCTCGAAATACTCCTTGCCGCCGTAGTGCTTCTGGTAAGCGTTCATGAAGCCGATAACGGTTTCCGCCTGTACCCACCAGATACGCCAGGTGTTGATCTTGTCCTTGTCGCGCTCGTTGAGCAGGGAGCCGGAGGCCTTATCGTATGCGATATCAGCGATGTTCTTAACGATAGCCTTGTTCATCTCAGCGAACTTCGCGGTTATAGCCGGGTCGCCGATAACTTCGCATGCGCGGTCGATGAGCCAGGTAGCCTCGATGTCGTGCCCGTAGGAGTGGATATCGCCGATAACGTCCATGTTTCTGTCGAAGAATACCAGGAGCTTATGACCTTCCTTGTCGTAGATCTTGTCGTATGTAAGGTCCAGCTGGAACTTGAGGCGGTCGAGAACCTTCGGGCTGTGGTCTGCGAGGTACAGCTCGGTGTAAGCCTCCATCAGGTGGAGGGTGGTGTTCATGGTCTTGTCAGCCATCAGACCGTTCTCGGAAAGCTCGTCGTTCTGGAGCTCGCTCTTCCAGTCGCGCGCCATTGTTTCGAGGTAAGCAACGTCGTCTGTAGCGTACTTCTCGACAAGATCCATTATCTCGTATGCGAGCTTCAGCGCGTTCTTGTCGCCGCTTGCGCGGTAGTAGCTGGAAAGCGCATAGATAAAGAACGCCTGGCAGTAGCTGTGCTTGAAATCGTCCTTTACGGTGCCGTCGTAGTTCATGCTCCAGTAAACGCCGCCGTATTCCTTGTCGACGCACTTTTCGGTCAGGAACTCATACGCGTGCTTTGCCATGTCCAGCAGCGCGGGATCCTTCAGCTCCATATACGCGTTGGAATAGAACCACAGAATGCGGGAGTGCAGGATAACGCCCTTTTCGCCCTTCTTGTCGACATTAAGCGCGCTGTCCATGAATCCGGTGAAACCGCCGTTCTCATCATCGCGGAGCTTGTTCCAGAACGGGATTATGTGTCCGGTCAGTTCCTGTACAAATTCTTCTCTTTTCATGCTCTTGTACCTCTTGTCTTGATTTAATGTTCTACCCATCAAATTTCCTATACTATGTCAAGCAGAGCGCGAATTTAAGGTGCGCTCCGCTCGTTTTTGAATTATGGTGCCGTAAATTGCCTTAAAATTCAGACACCCGAAATTAAAGCGAGAAGTGCCTAGATGCTAGGAACGATGACATGGGCTAGGCTTAAAGCCTGCCCATGTCATCGTGACGACGCAGATAGGCGCTTATCGCTTTATTTTTATTCGTCCTTGCCGCAGCAGTTCTTGTACTTCTTGCCGCTTCCGCAGGGGCAGGGATCGTTTCTGCCGATCTTCTCGCCCTTGTTCTTGTAGGGAGTCTGTGCGCCGGCGTTCGGAGCGTCAGGCTTCATCACCTGCTCGCGCTGCGGAGGGCGCTGTACTCTTACCGGAACGGTCAGCACCATTCTTACAGTCTCCTCGCGGATCGCCGCAATCATCTCGTCGAACATCGCGAAGCCCTCGAAACGGTACTCTACTACAGGATCCTTCTGACCGTAGCTTCTGAGGTAAATACCGCGCTTGAGTTCCTCCATCGCGTCGATGTGATCCATCCAGTGGCGGTCAACGGTCTTGAGCAGGCATACGCGCTCTACCTCGCGCATTGTTTCTGCGCCCATGTCAGCCTCGCGGGTCTTGTAGATGAGCATTCCTCTTTCCTTGAGGAAGTTGGAGATATCCTTCTTGTCAAGCTCGTTGAGCTCCTCAGTGGTGTAGTGGAGGTCGGTGTCCATAACGTACAGGTTCAGGAAGTGAGAACGCAGACCGTCGAGGTTCCAGTTCTCGGCGACTGTATCAGAGCAGTACATGCTGACAGCCTCGTCGATGGAGGTGTTCATCATGTCGATGATGTTCTTGCTGATATCCTCGCCGTTAAGCACCTTGTTGCGCTGAGAATAGATAGTCATACGCTGCTGGGACATAACGTCGTCGAAGTCGAGGACGTTCTTTCTGATGGAGAAGTTTCTGCCCTCTATCTTCTTCTGCGCGGACTCGATAGCGCTGGAAAGGAACGAAGCCTCGATAGGCTGATCCTCGTCGAAATTCATGGTCTCCATGAACTTCTGAACTCTGTCGCCGCCGAACAGTCTCATGAGGTCGTCCTCAAGGGAGATGTAGAAACGGCTCTCGCCGGGGTCGCCCTGACGGCCTGCACGGCCGCGGAGCTGATTGTCGATACGGCGTGACTCGTGGCGCTCGGTGCCGATGATGAACAGACCGCCTGCTGCGCGTACTTCCTCGGCCTCGGGCTTGATCTGAGCCTCGAACTTCTTGTTCAGCTCCTGATACTTTGCTCTTGCTTCGAGGATCTCCTCGTTATCGGTCTCGGCATAGCCGGTAGCTTCCTGGATAAGCTCCTCGGAATATTCGAGCTTTCTCATTTCGTGAATAGCGAGGTACTCTGCGTTACCGCCGAGCTTTATATCCGTACCGCGGCCAGCCATGTTGGTGGCGATGGTAACGGCACCCTTCTTGCCTGCCTGAGCAACTATCTCAGCCTCGCGCTCGTGGTTCTTTGCGTTGAGTACCTGGTGCTTGATACCGCGCGCCTTGAGCAACTTGGAAACCAGCTCGGACTTCTCGATCGTGACAGTACCTACCAGCACCGGCTGCCCCTTCTTGTGGCATGCTTCTACCTGGTCGCAGACCGCCTTGAACTTTCCGCGCTCGTTCTTGTAGATCTGATCATGGTTGTCGATACGGATAACCGGCTTGTTGGTCGGGATCTCGATAACGTCCAGACTGTAGATCTGGCGGAACTCGGATTCCTCGGTCATAGCTGTACCGGTCATACCGGACAGCTTGTCGTACAGGCGGAAGAAGTTCTGGAATGTGATGGTGGCGAGGGTCTTGCTCTCGCGGTTTACCTTTACGCCTTCCTTCGCCTCGATAGCCTGGTGCAGACCGTCGTTGTAGCGGCGTCCGAACATCAGACGGCCGGTGAATTCGTCAACGATAACGATCTCGCCGTCCTTGATAACATAGTCGATATCAAGCTTCATGATACCGTTTGCACGGATAGCCTGGTTGATGTGGTGGAGCAGAGTGGTGTTCTCAGGATCCATCAGGTTCTCAACGCCGAAGTACTTCTCAGCCTTTGCAACGCCGTTGGGAAGCAGGTTGCAGGTCTTTGCCTTCTCGTCGATAAGGTAATCGCCGTCGAACTTTGCTTCGTAGTCCTCCTTGTCGTCAAGCTCTGCTACCTTGTTCATGGTGAGGGTCTTGGCGAATTTGTCAGCCTTTTCGTAGAGGTCTGTGGACTTGTCGCCGCGGCCGGAAATTATCAGAGGAGTTCTCGCCTCGTCAATGAGTATGGAGTCCACCTCGTCGACGATGGCGAAGTTAGGTTCGCGCTGTACCTTGTCCTTCTTGTACATGCACATGTTGTCGCGCAGGTAGTCGAAGCCCAGCTCGTTGTTGGTCGCATATGTGATATCGCATGCGTAAGCGGCGCGGCGGGCGTCGTTGTCCATATCGTGGGCGATAAGTCCGACGGTAAGACCGAGGTATCTGTGTACCTTTGCCATCAGCTCGCTGTCGCGCTTTGCGAGGTAGTCGTTGACGGTTACGATGTGAACGCCCTTGCCTGTCAGACCGTTCAGATAGGACGGCAGAGCGGCAACGAAGGTCTTACCTTCACCGGTCTTCATCTCGGCGATACGTCCCTGATGGAGCACGATACCGCCTATGATCTGTACGGGGTAGTGGCGTATGCCGATAACTCTTGTGGAAGCCTCGCGGCAGACCGCGAAAGCGTCCGGCAGGATATCGTCGAGGGTCTCGCCGGCTGCGAGCCTGTCCTTTAAAATCCCGGTCTGGGACTTCAGCTCCTGCTCGCTCATCTTGGCGTACTTGTCCTCAAGCGCCAGTACCGCGTTCTTTATCGGCTCGATCCTCTTCAGCTCTTTTGTTGAATAGGTGCCGAACAGTGATTTGAATAAACCCATTTTATTGTATATTCCCTTCTGTAAAAAAGTTCATTGCTGAATATAAAAACTCATCTTATATTATACAATATCCCTGCGGATTTGTCAACTGAAAACTTTAAATAAAACATGCTGAAGATGTCCTTTGCAGCATTTTCCGTTAATTTTTCGTTCAGAAAAGCAGATAATATCAGCGAAAGGAAGTGTTAATGTGGAAAACTATCCCTATCCTCCCGAGACCGACCCGGAGCAGGCGCAGCAGCTTCAGGACCCGCTCATGAACTCCGGCAGCGCCGGGGACTGCACCGGGCTTATACCCTCAATGCCCGAGGACGGCGAGGAACTCGACAGCTACGCGGAGCTGTACGGATTTCTCCCGCCTGAGCCGGGGGAAAAGCGCTGAAATAAAAACTCCCCTCAGCCGGTGCCGGGGGGAGTCCTGCAATATTTATCAGAGCGTGGAAACGAAGCGCTTAAATGCTTCCTTGCCGCTTTCGGTGCGTTTGAACACACCTGCGTCCTCAAGGACCTGGCCGAATACCTTTCCGACCTCGGCGTGAATGATGTCCATTGCGTTGTCGGCGTTGAATTCGGGGTGTGCCGCGAGGACCTCCTTAGCCCAGTCGGCGTGGGAGGCGATACGCTCGTCAGCCGCGATATCCGCGCCGGAGAGCATAGCGTCCCTGAGTATGGAAAGCTCGGTCGCAAGTCTTGCGGGAAGCACCGCCAGACCCATTACCTCGATAAGTCCGATGTTTTCCTTCTTGATGTGATGGAGCGCGGGAGCCGGGTGGAATATGCCGAGCGGGCGCTCCTCGGAGGTGATGTTGTTGCGTAGAACGAGGTCACATTCATACTGGGAGCCGTTCATTCTCGCGATAGGAGTTATCGTGTTGTGGGGAACTCCGTCAGTCTGCGCGAAGATACCGGCCTGCTCGTCGGTGTAGGCTCTCCACTTTTTAAGCACCTCTGCGCACGCCGCGGAAAGCGACGCACGGTTATAGGACGACAGCCTGATAACGGACATCGGCCACTTGACGATACCCGCATTGACATCGGAGTGATTGCTCAGCAGGAACGGCTTTTCAACAGAAGCCCTCGCCATCGGGAAGGTGTAGCGTCCGCCCTGGAAATGCTCATGGGTGAGTATCGAACCGCCGACGATCGGAAGGTCGGCGTTGGAGCCCAGCATATAGTGCGGGAACTGCTCTATGAAATCAAACAGCTTGTCGAAAACGCTGTCGTCGATCACCATGGGAACGTGGTTCTTATTGAATACTATGCAGTGCTCGTTGTAATATCCATAGGGGGAATACTGGAGGAACCACTCGGAGCCGTTCATCTCGACCTTTACGGGGCGGAGGTTCTGGCGTGCCGGGTGGGTCAGATGGCCTGCGAAGCCCATATTCTCAGCACAGAGCTGGCACTTGGGGTACTTGGAAGCCTTCTGGGTCTTGGCGGCGGCGATATCCCGGGGATCCTTCTCGGGCTTGGAGCGGTTGATAGTGATGTCGAGCACGCCGTATTCGGAATCGTACGTCCACTTCATGTCCCTGGCGATACGCTCAGCGCGGACGTAGTTCAGCTTTTTGCTGAAATCGAAGTACCAGTCGGTAGCCTCCTTCGGGCTTACCGCGAGGCGGCGCTGGAACTCTGCGTTTACCTCGTGCGGGAACGGCGTGAACACTCCCATGATCTTCGTATCGAAAAGATCTCTGTAAACTGCGGTGTCCTGGATCAGTCCCTTTTCGACGGCGTAGGAAATGATCGGCTCCAACAGAGCCTCAACGGACGCATTTCTGTCGTCGGCGTTGTTTTCCTCCCAGTCGCTGAGCTGGAGTATCTCCATGAGCTGATTGCGCACTACATACTCGTCGTCTGCGGTTATGAGTCCGTTTCTTTCTGCATATTTAATGAGCTTCTGAGTACTTTCGTAGATCATTATTGATTCCTCACTTTGTAATAATTTGCACTGAGCACCTGATAATATTATATTCCACATCGGCTCACAAGTCAATATCGTTTCTGAAAAAAGTTCCTGTTTACGCTATTGTGCTATGCAAATCCGGAAATCTGTGCTATAATAAACTGTAATATGCTTGAAAGGAACTCGGAAATGTACAAGATACTATTCGTCTGCCACGGCAACAGTAAAGTGTCAATATTCAGAGCGGCTTTTTAGCGGCAAATCGTTGCAAGATGTGGTAGCTGCGCAAGCGTTTTACTACTGAAATACTACTATCGGTTGATTTTGGCAGAGGTAATGTAAATCAAAAAAAATCGTCAATTTCCCGTTTTTTCATGGCAGTAAAAGTACCATATAATTACATATTTGTGCCGTCATTTCTTTTGACCTATTGCCGAATTGCGGCATGAAATAAAGTTCAATTAAACGCAAACATCAGGAAAAGCAAATTGCTTTTTCACGATGTATATGGAATATAAATTAACAATTTGTGGGTTTTAACGTGCGGTTTTTTGCTCTGCTATTTACTACTAAAGGGACTACTACTGGCTTAATTTTGAAGATGAACTGTAAAAGTTGTCTGACTATTTATCACTAAAACAGATATTCAATCAGAATTCATGCAAGTCGAAGTTTTGTGACTTATGCAATCCATGTGAGCAGTGATTTTTGCGATTTTTAACCGCAAAAGTATTGATTTTCTTGCAGAAATGTGGTATTCTAATCGCAATGGAGGTGCTGCAAATGATTGAAAGACCAATGTATACCGACAGAATTATAGCGTATGTGAACACACCGTTTGTGAAAATACTCACCGGAGTGCGCCGCTGCGGAAAATCCACGATTCTGAAAATGATAATCGAAAGGCTGAAAGACGAGTACAACGTCCCGGAAGAGCGCATATTGTCCTACCGCTTTGATTCCATGGAATACGACGGTGCGACCTCAAAGCAGATATGCGACGAACTCAAATCCAGGCTGTCCGCTGACGGCAAGACTTATCTGTTCCTTGACGAATTACAAGAAATACAGGGCTGGGAGAAGATTGTGAACTCGCTGGCTTCGGACTTTGATGTTGACATTTACGTTGCCGGTTCCAATTCCCGAATGATGTCATCGGAGATATCAACATACCTTACCGGCAGGTATATAGCTTTCAGAATTTATACGCTTTCCTTTGCTGAATACCTGACATTCAAGAAAACATACAGCGCTGTCGGAACTCCCCGTGAGGAACTCGGCAGCTATATCAGACTGGGCGGATTTCCGGCAACGCATTTGCAGGAATATTCGCAGGACGAGGTTTACACTATCGTCCGGGATATTTATAATTCAACCATTTTTTCGGACATCGTTAAAAGAAATCAGGTGCGCAAGATCGACCAGCTTGAACGTGTGGTGAAGTACACCTTCAGCAATGTCGGGAATACATTCTCAGCAAAATCAATATCAGATTATCTGAAATCCGAAAAGCGTTCATTGGATAACGAAACCGTCTACAGCTATCTTGAAAAGCTAGAAAAGGCTTATCTTCTGCACCGCTGTTCACGCTATGACCTCCAGGGAAAGGAAGTCCTGAAAACGCAGGAGAAATTCTACCTCGCCGATACCTCGTTGCGATACAGCGTGCTCGGATATAATTCCGACACCGTGGCAGCAAGCCTTGAAAATGTTGTGTACCTTGTTGTGCCGCAGGGGTTATACCGTCAATATCGGCAAGACCGCTGATGGCGAGATAGATTTCGTGGCAAGCCGCCAGAACGAGAAAATCTATGTCCAGGTAACGCAGGAGATAAAGAACGAGAGAACAGAAAAGTGTGAATATGAGCGCCTGCTCGACATTCACGACAACTACCCCAAATATGTACTGCTGACAGATGATTTTGCCGGTGGTAACTACGAGGGGATCAAAACAATGCACGTTGTGGATTTTCTTCTTTCCGGTGAAAACTAATGCGTTATCATGACAGGTGTAAGCAGCATAAATCACTTGACAACATGATACAGGCGGAGTATAATAAATTCAGCGCTGATACCAACAAGCAGCAAACGGCTCTGTTAAGCGAAGTATAAGGTCGTGGGTCATTTCGACCAAATAAGCATGGTAATTTTGATACAATGGTATCAGAAACTACCGGGCTTTTTCTTTTTGTCTGAAAGCCTTTAAAAAAAGGGCTTTTTACTTTTTATGGATAGTTTCATTGTGCCTTTTTCCCTGCTCCGCAGATGGGGGAGATGAAGTCAATTCTTGGGCAATAATAGGTCACTCTGAAACTATTCTTATAGGAATAAGTTTCATTGTTCACCATATGTACCCACCAATTATATTTTGCATATCAATATAGTTATGTGTGTGAATATCATTAACATTATAAAATAAGGAATCCAGTGCGTGAAAGACGGTCACAGTTGGAATGGCTTTCCTTGTGGTGTTTTTTTAACTTGCGAAATCACTTGTTCCAAATCCATACTGAGAGTTTTTGGATTATTATATTTGCTAATAAGCGTTTATGCGCAAAAAATTTAATCGTTCATTAAAAAGCAAAAATAAGGTTCTCAAAAAAATTCGCAAAAAAGTGTAATTTTCCTATTGCCTTTTTTGAAAAAGTGTGATATAATATGTATATCATAACAAATGGGGGGGATTGTACATGCCTGACACTAAAGCCAAAAAACTGTCTTATGACGAGTTATTCAATTCGACCACGATGTTTTATATCAATGGAAGTTGTGAGGAGTCTATAAGAAAAATGATTGATGCTCAGACTGCCGATATCCTTGTGGGCTTAAAAACTATAACCAGCAAGGAAACACTCAAACAATATATAATTGGCAACAAAGATTCGTTGGAGCGACTTACTTCCGTTGCAGAAATATCAGAGGAAAGATTTAAACGAATGGTATCAATGATAAGAAAAGACCGTGGGTTTGTCTTTGCTACCGAATGGGGGCTTAGCAAGATTCGCTCGGCAATGATGGAAAGTCCTGCAATGATGGAAAGCGTTTTGAATCTTATCTGGAACGGAAAACATGACCCCAAGATGCAAGCGTGTATCCCTCCATTCTATTTAGAAAATATGTCTATGGATGAAAGTACACTTGCAAAAATTCAGGATGAGCGTAGTGTCCGCCAACTAGTAAAACGTGGTTTGGAGGGTACTTACAGCAACATGATTGGTGATGCTATTCTTGCAGATATCGAAAAAGAACTGAAACGGGTCTGCGCCAAACATGGGCTTGAATATCAGAAAAATGTACGAGTCCCCATACTTGACCGAGCAGTAAGCTTTGTTTTGGAGTCTCCTGCCAAACCGAAACTCATACTTGATGTTTCCTATAGTGTAACAACATCGAGTAGTCAAGGAAGCAAGAAAGAGGCTGCAAGGAAAACGGAAGCCGTTATTAAAGCCGAAAGGAATGTGGGAAACAACATTCTCTTCGTAAACTTCTTAGATGGGGCTGGTTGGATTGGCAGACAAGCGGATTTAAGAGAAATCCATAGGTGCTCTGATTATGTCCTTAACTTTCAGAACATGGGTCTTCTGGAAGATATCATCGATGCACACATTGACGAATTATAACTACGGAGGTTAGAATATGAACGCTACTGAAAGAAAAGCAAAACTGAAGGAATTTACCAATCATCCGGAAAAAGCTTGCCGGACTGGTATTCCTATCACATATCACGGCAGTATCATTACTCTTGACGCTTATGAAATTCCTCTCGAGTATTTGGTTTATAATCCGTACAATGGAAGGATAGGAAGCGTTGTTAAGTCTTATGAACGGCAGAACCACCAGCTGAATCCAGAAGACCCTGACGATAAGCACATTATCGAGCAGTTCTTGTGGGATTCTAAGCCGGAAGCAAATAAGAAAACTAAGGAGCGTCTTCTGAAAGAGCATCAGCAAAGGCACGGAATCGTGACTGCGGATGGTATGATAATTGACGGCAACCGCCGTGCGAGTTTGTTGAACAACATAATGGCTGATGAAAGTATTCCGTTTAATGAAAAAGGGCACTGTAAGTATTTCATTGCAATTATCCTTCCCGAAGGTGCGGATAAGAAAGAAATTCTTGCACTGGAAACTACTTACCAGATGGGTGAGGACGCAAAGGTTGATTATAATCCTATCGAAAAATATCTGAAGTGCAAAGACTTGAAGGATGCTGGTTTTACTGATGATGATATCGCTGGAATGACGGACTATACACCTGGAGAAGTCCGCACAATGCTTTCGGCGCTTCGGCTGATGGACGAGTATCTGGACGAATATGGGTATTCAGGTATGTACACTCAGTTGGATAAGAGCGAGGACTCATTCCTCAAATTGGATTCTGCACTTAAGAAATACAAGGCAGGCGTTGCCTCAATGTGGGCGTATGATCCCGAGGCGGATGTTGCTGATTTAAAGTTGATTGCGTTCGACTATATACGTGCCAATTTTGAGCAGACACTTTTTCGAGATATTATTTCGGTGCCATCTGCAAAGAAACCCGCTGCTAGCTTCTTTTCAAAGCAGGAAGTTTGGGAGCAATTCCGCGACCAGCATTTCGCCACTACTAATTCCATTCAGGAAGAGTCCGTTGAGGATATTATGGCCAAGAATCCGCCAGATCTAGGTCGTGCCTTAAAAGCAAGAGACCAGCAGTGGAAACAGAAGGTGGAAGAGCCCTTTGATGACAACTATATCCAGAGTATGGATATTCTTAACAACCACGCTAATGCTGCAAAGCCCCTGCAGCAGCTTATTAAAGCGTGTCAAGCTCTTGAGGTTGTAGATGTGAATCAGCCGAGTTTCTTGAACGATAGCAATGTACGCGGTTGTGTGACATCCTTGGATGAGTATGTGTCGAAATTCAAGGAAATACTTGGTTTATAAAGGAAGTTGAGTGAATGAAGAAACTGTGTCTTGAGTCAAATGAAAACGGCAGTTCTCTGATTATCACCGGGGACATAGAGTTCATTTTTAGCAACAGACGTGCAGCACGGTACTTGAAAGACACGGTAAAGTTTGCTAAAAACGACAACTATATTGTTATCGAAACCGATGATGGGATCAATAAAAGCATTGATCGGATCAAGAAACTCTGCGAGTATATAGATGCTGAGCTTGTGTATTCGGACAGAGTCTCGGAGGCTGTTACAAATTATGCTCTTGAGGAAGAAAAATTCGTAGGATTTGCTGAGAAGGCTCGTCTCATAAGAGATAATGAATGTGACAAGGCGGACTTCAAACAGTTTGTTGATTCTGTTAGTTCAAATTTGCCTAACAGAAGTTTATACGAACTACAGCTACTTTCTGCCTATCATCTTGCTTTTTCACAGAATGCATGTAATTTTTCTGTACCTGGTGCGGGAAAAACCAGCGTTGTATATGGAGCGTTTGCCTATCTTTCTAATCTGTCGCAGGATGACAAGAAATATGTGGATCGGTTGCTAATCATTTCTCCACTTAGTGCTTTCGGTCCCTGGGAACTTGAATATGAAGAGTGTTTTGGGGAAAAGCCATCTACCAAAAGGCTGAATGGGAAAGTCTCTATTGAAGAGAAAAAACAGTATCTATATTCGATGAATCCAGCGAGGATTACATTGCTTTCTTATGCATCCGTGCCATCACTAAAAGAAGAATTGATTTATTTTCTTAGGAACAACAAAGTGATGGTTGTATTGGATGAAGCACACAAGATTAAGAATACAAGCGGTGGAGTGACTGCGACTGGAGTATTGGAAATTGCTGCATATTGTTCTTCGCGAGTTGTATTGACTGGAACACCGGCGCCAAATGGATACGAGGATCTGTACAACCTTTATAAATTCATTTGGCCAACCAAAAAAATAATACCTTTTGAGGTGTATCAGCTGAAAGATATGAGCAAGACGGAAAATGATCCTAGGGTGGATACCTTGCTACAGGCAATTGAACCTTTTTTTGTCCGCGTTAAGAAGAGCGATTTGGGAATACCACCAGCTATAGAACATGAACCGATAGTAGTTCCGATGGGAGAAATGCAACGCAGAATATACGATGTGATTGAAAAGAAGTATATGGACGATATCGTTTCTAGTAAGGATGATTGGTTCAGGCAGGATTTGGTAAAAGCTCGATTGTTGCGAATGATGCAGGCAGCGACAAATCCTAATCTTTTAAGAGTTCCACTTAAGAGCTTTGCCTCGTTTGAAGGTTTCGACTCAGAAGCCGTATCAGAGGATGCCTCTTTGGTTACAGATGTCTTGCAGTATGCTAACTTGGAGACACCCGCAAAATTTGTGAAGGCTCGTGAACTTATAGAAGATATAATTTCTAGTGGTGGGAAAGTTGTCGTATGGGCAATCTATGTCAAAAACATTCTTGACTTTGAGCAATACCTGAATTCCTGCGGTATTCCATGCAAAACATTATATGGTGCAACACCTGTTTCCACTGGTGATGAGAATGAGGATGAAGTCGAAACTAGAGAGAAAATCATAGCTGAGTTCCATAAACCAGATTCTTCTTTCAATGTAATCATTGCTAATCCGTTTGCGGTTTCTGAATCAATCTCTCTTCACAAGGCTTGTCATAACGCAATTTATATGGAGAGAAGTTTTAATGCGGCGCATTTTATACAGTCGAAAGACCGTATTCATAGATACGGGTTAAATCCGGGAACAGTGACGAACTATTATTATCTGCTATCAGAAGGGTCTATCGATGAGGTAATCCATAATAGATTAATTGAGAAGGAGACGAGGCTTCGAGACATCATTGAAAGTATGCCAATCCCGCTATTTGAAAATGTCGGACTGGAAACAGGCGATGATGACATCAAGGCTTTAATTGCGGAATATGTTAACAGAACTAAAAAGATGTAATTCCATCGGCAATGTTGATGGTATTCTGTTCCTTGTTTCGATTATGGCCGGAAAGGAAAAAATTAGCAGAGGCGAGATAAGGAATAGGTGTTCGCTAGAAAATAACATTATAGTTAATTGCCCTGGTGCATTGGCATTTTTCGAGTATCTGAGGTTGGTAGATACAACCTCAGATACGGTTATGCCTTTATCCGCACTAAATAATATTGCTGCGAAAAGTGGTTCTGAAGTGATGGAACAACTTGCGACATTGAGTATTAACAGACTTGTCGAAGAAGGAATATTTGACAAGGATGCTACAGGATTTGATGCTGATAAAGGGCATCTAACAATTAAGCGTTCTGCTTTCCCGTTGGCCTATGCGGCTATCCGTAATTTCCTTACCATGGCTGGTGCACTTGACAAGGAGGAGAACGGAGAAATATGTGTTGCAGCTGAATATGAATCTGACTGGACGCATCAATTACGCAATCGAAGGAAGAAATTTTCACTGGAACAACTATTAAAGCAGCAAGCAGACCAAAGTAAACGTGGACTTGAAGCGGAGGAGTTTGTGCTGGAGCTTGAAAGAAAAAGGCTTCCTGAAATGGCACGAAAGATTAAGAGAATTTCTGATTTTGATGTTTCAGCAGGATATGACATAGTTTCATTTGAAGGCAATGGTGCAGAACATTATGATCGGTTCATTGAGGTAAAATGTTATATTGGTTTACCGCATTTTTTCTGGTCAGAAAACGAGTTAGATGTTGCAAAAATCAAAGCGAATCAGTATATTCTGTGCTTGGTTGATTACACGAGGATTGGAGAACCGGGGTATCAACCAACATTTATCAAAAATCCATATGAAGCCGTCTTTGACGGAGACGAATGGTTAGTAAATGCATCTTCATATAGAGTGCAAAAAATATAGAGACGGTCACAACACGGGCGACCGTCTCCCCGGATATATTTAGTTTGAATACATATCTGCCAACCGTTCCGAAATGGATTTTATTACTGGGATACATACTGTGTTCCCGAGAAGGTCAAAAGCTTCGCTTTCTTTGAGAAAAGATAGATCGTAGTCTTCGGGAAATCCAAATAGTCTTTGACATTCCCTAATTGAAAGCTTTCGTATACCATTGCCATCAACAACTCCCAAATGTGAAATGTCCATGGCTACGAGGGTCGGTGCCAGTTCTGCGGGATCAAGTATTTTTGTAAACTCGAAGGATAACTTGCCCGCGACTATATTATATCCTTTCGGTTTCGTTTCATCTGGAACACGTCTGCCATTTTCCTTTTTGCGAGGATATTCTAATGTAAGGTAACCCATATCAACGAGGTTATCCAGGAATGCTTTTAAATTATCATGATGAAAGAATGTTGAAATCTGTTCTTCGGTGAGCGGCATGCCATCCATCCAGTCTATACCGATTTCTGCTGCCCACTTTCTCTTCCTGCGCTCAAGTAGAAGAAGATTTAAAAAAACGGATTGCTCTTCGGTGGTATTACCTTTCAATCCAATTTCCCAACTGTGAATATTGTCATTTCCCCCCCGCTTATCTTTGATAGCTTTTCCGACCACCTGCTTTGGAGTGAAATGTGCAAATAATTTTCTCGTGAATTCAGAATCAATCGTAGGTAATCCATGTTCCATAATATCGCCAAACACCGCAGTATGCTCCTCGAAGTTATCTAGCGATATATGTGCGTCTCTTGTTCCTACGATATAAACTCGTTTCCGGGATTGTGCCAATCCGAAAAATTGACTATCTATTAATCGGTAGGAAACATAATAGTTTAGATTCTTTAGGTGAGCAATGATGATAGAGAGCGTTCGCCCATCATCATGGTTAATCAGCCCTTCAACATTTTCTAATAGAAATCCATATGGTTGCTTTTCTTTAAGAATCCGTTCGATTTCAAAAAAGAGAGTGCCACGAGTGTCCTCAAAACCGAGTCCCAATCCGGCAGCGGAAAAAGGTTGGCATGGAAAGCCTCCGAGCAGAAAATCAAAGTCTTCAATGTCTGCTGTTGATATTTGAGTGATATCTCCAGCAACTTTTTCATTGTTAAAGTAGTTTTTGTATGCTTTTATGGCATAATCTTTAATCTCGCTACTTAAAATGCAAACTGGTTTAAACCCCTTTTCTCTAAAAGCGTTCTCGAAGCCGAGCCGGATACCGCCGAGACCCGCAAAGAGATCAATAAACTTAACTGTTTTATCTTGTGTTCGTTTTCTACGGACAAGTTGCGCACTGATGAGATCAATACACTTCTCAGAAAAGCTGTTACCTGTTGCAAATTGTTCAATGTCAGTCTGTAATGTGGGCGTAATATATATGGTCTTTGCGATTTTCTTTTCACTATCGGGAAGCGGCGTTCTGCCGGAACCTTCTCGTTTACCGCCGTGATGTGGCATGGTTAAATCTCCTTCCTGTCATCAATCATATATATTATAGCATATCGCAGTTGATTTTGCAATGCCCAAAATCAAAAATAGTGCCCAAAATCAAGTAAAATCCGATAAAAAATTTACTCTATACTATTGACTTTTTCCAGGAAATCGTTTATAATATAAGTACGCTTAAAAGCGTAACAGCGAAAGGAGAGAAAACAAATGGCAGGTGAGTTTGGTGCGTACATCGCACAAAAACGAATTGAAAAAGATGTGAAGCTAAGACCAATAGCCGAAAAGTTGGGGGTGTCTGTGACATATCTTTCCGACATTATCAAAGGAAGAAGAAATCCGCCTGATATCGAGGGCTTGGAGGCACTTGCAAAGGTATTGAACCTAAGCGAAGAAGAGCGAGAAGAAATGCTTGATCTTGCAGGCAGAGAGCGCAATCAGGTTTCTCCGGACTTGCCCGAGTATATCATGGACGAATCCCTTCCAAATGCACGTGTTGCTCTTCGCAGGGCAAAAATTCAGAGACTTGGAGATGATTTTTGGCAAGAGGTAAATCAGATTATCGACAAGCGAAACGGAGGTAAATGATGGATTACAATGGTCGTAAACTTGTGCCATATATACCGCCAACTGAATATGATAATGTGGCATACGAATTCTTGGAGCAATTCTATCCTGATGCACTTAAAAATCCCATGCCCATTCCTATTGAGGAAATAGCAAAGAAGGGACTTGGGCTTGATATTCAGTATGTTTGTCTCTCTGAAGAACTAGATATATACGGGATGACAATTTTTACTGAAGGTTCAGTAGAAGTATATGATTCTGATGAGGGATTGTACGATACCAAAGCATTCAAGGCAAAAACGGTTCTAATTGACCCAGAGGCTGTAAAGAAGACGAACACAGGTTGTAAAAACAACACAATCGCTCATGAGTGCGTTCATTGGTACAAGCATCGTTACTATTACAAGATGCAGAAACTTTCATTACCAAGATATGCAAAGTATTGTAAGTGTCATGTCAACAATTTGCCTGTAGATGCCGAAGAAGAGAACATTATGGAATCGCAGGCTATCGGTATTGCGCCAAGAATTCTGATGCCAAAGAACACATTTGTTGAAGTAGCAGGTTATCTTGGCATAGCATATGGCAAAGATAACAGAAGTGCTATCAGTACCCTGGCAGATTTTTTCGGTGTTTCAAAGCAGTCTGTTGAAATCCGACTCGAAGAATGCAGATTACTTTGACTCTTGCTACAGTAATATTGTAAGAGTTATTTTTATACTTCCAAAGTACGCTATTAAGCGTATCCGCTGATGCAAGGAGGTGATGCCTACGATAATACCTAGCATACTTGAAATAAAAATTGTTTGTAGCGGAAATACTGCCGTCGGGAACTATGATACAGACGGATACGATGATTATAATGATGATAATGAATAGGAGGTTTTTAATGGCAGATTATTCCAACAAAAACACAAGCGATATGATATATTCACCAAAATATCATATTCCAATAGGACAGGCTATCAGACTCGAAAATGGCGATTATAGGCTTCGAGTTAAGAAAGATAAATCTACATTCGAAGTGGTGTCAATTGGCAACCTTATGTCCCAAATTGTTAAGATAGCTGATAAAAAAGTTTAAAAGCAGCTTCCCCAAGCGAGGGATGTGCTTATGTTAAATTGCGCTCAAGCCGAGCAGAACCAAGTGAGTTCATGCCGACACGAGCATTCTAAGGCAAAAGCCTGGAATGATTGTGCCGGTTTTTTTATTTATAGGAAGGAGGATGCCATACGGAAGAAATCCGCAACCTTGAAGGAAAACGAGTCTGTGATATTAGTCTGGATAGAACAGTAATTGAAATTGTTCGAAAGGACTGCTTAACTCGTATCACCGCAAACCCTGACGGGACTCTCAATGTCGAAAATATTCGACTTACACAAGTAGCATAACCGAATACTTAATCCGCCAGAACGCTAGACGGCAGTGCGGGATCTACTTTCCTATATTGGAAAAAAGATCTCACGCTGCCGTTTTTCTGTTTTATGGATTACTCACTTGAAGATTTATTGCACATATATCGTTTTACATGTTGTAAAGCTTGCAGTTTTTTGCATTTAAACCAGTGGTATCATGGTTATGTATATACATGAATATTTGCAGTTTATTGCAGTTCATTAAGCAATACAATGTTCGATGCTGACTTTTTAAGACACAGTTCTGAAAGAGTCGCTTCAAACCGTCCTTGCCGCACGGACTGATCCCCGTGACCCAACGGCAATTACGGACAATAGAATAAAACAGCTGCCTATTGGGTTGGCCAGCTGCAATCCGAAACGGAGATTATTCTCCTGGGACTGCGGTGCTTTTGTTATGCCCTTTTGCAGCTGTGATGACCTCCGTTTCGAACTATCGACAACGGAGGTTTTTTATGA
>ULQE01010010.1_pt1 | contig 19690 bp, 17 predicted proteins | sample 1954171 | NCBI WGS metagenome assembly ULQE01 (sample SAMEA4835647, study PRJEB28245) | human gut metagenome | biome: gut microbiome; material: fecal sample | place: Denmark | collected 2008
ATGTCTCCCTGGTTGGACATGACAGCGTCCGGGGGTTCCTACACGGACAATTATGACAAAGATCCGATGTTTGGCGGGACGAAAGAAAGTATGATCTATCGAGGAGATTATCGAGATGATCATGATCCGAAAGATCCATATCTGTCGCCGTTGTTTGGGGATTTTTCCGGCTTGCCGTCTATGTTGATACAGGTAGGTGAGATTGAAATGCTGCGAAGTGATGGCGAGTGCGCTGCACAGAAGGTACAGCAATGCGGTGGTCGGGCAACGGCACAGTGCTATGCCGGAATGTTTCATGTATTTCAGATGGGATTGTCACAAATACCGGAATCGGCAACGGCGTGGGAGGAAGTACAAAAGTTTTTAGAGGGAATGCGTGCAGAAAGTGATGAATAGACTGTAAAAAAAGCATGGCAGTTCAGAAACTGCAGCCGGCATTATTTTAGTTAGAAAATGAATCGGCTATGTGCGAAAGCAGGTTATCAGTGAAGCATGGAACAGTTAGAGTGGTACATTACGACGAAATATCAGCAGGAGGGTCCGTATCGGGAAGAGAGACGGATCCTTCTGCTTTATCGTGTCCGTATACAGGGACAGATGATGGGCATGAACGAGAGATATTATGGCAGAGCCGCATCGCCGAAAGACAACAGGAAATTTGGAGATGTGCCATTTACCTAAGACTATCCAGAGAAGATGAGGGAACCGCCATTGAGAGTAACAGCATCAGAAATCAGCGTGTACTGTTGATGGACTATATTGCGGCAAGACCGGAGCTTTGTTTTACAGGCGAATGGGTTGACGATGGGTATAGCGGAAGCAGTTTTGAAAGGCCGGCGTTGCAGCGAATGCTGCAGGCTGCGAGAGATGGAAAGGTAGATTGCATTCTTGTCAAGGATCTATCTCGTTTCGGACGAGAGTATATACAGACCGGATGGTATTTGAAAAAGTGGTTCCCGCAGTGGGGGATACGTTTTATTGCGGTGGCAGACCATTACGATAGTGCTAGTGCTTTGTTTGGTGAAAAGGCGTTGTTGCTTCCAATCCTCAATTTGATGAATGATGCTTATTGCAGAGATATTTCCAGAAAGGTCAAAAACAGTCAGGAGGCCAGACGCAGGCAGGGAGATTACGTAGGTGCTTTTGCACCGTACGGTTATCAAAAAGCGATGATCAATAAGCACAAATTAGTTGTCGATAGGCAGACGGCAGATGTTGTACAAAAGATATTTCATTGGAAAAATGCAGGGCATTCCGCGGAAAAGATTTGTGCGTTTTTGAATGTTTTATTGATCCCATCGCCGTACGTATATAAGAAGATAAGCGGGCAGTCTTATAAGTCCGGTTTCGTGGACAGAAGAAAACAAAATAGTTTATCGAATATGACTAACAATAAGGACGTAAATGAAACAAGTGGTCAATCTTGCCTGTCCGATAATACGGACACACAAAAAGTGCTCCTATGGTCGCCGGTCGCAGTTCGACGTATTTTGAAAAATCAATTATATATTGGGATCCTTCAACAAGGCAAAACGAGAAAGATCAACTATAAACTGGCACAGAGATGTAAAGTGCCACCTGAAGAATGGATCAGAACGGATAAGGCGGTGCCGCCGATCATTGAAGAATCTTTATTTTGGAAGTGTCAGAGCAGATGAATAATATATTGTGTCAGCGTATAGGAATTTATGCAAGGCTTTCCGTTCGAAATACGGAGAGAGAGGAAATGTCAATCGAGAATCAATTGTTACTGGTTGGTCAATATTTGGATCAACATACCGAATGTCAACAACGAAAGGTTTATGTGGACTATGGGTACAGTGGAACAAACTTTCAAAGACCGGAATTTCAGCAGATGATAGAGGATTGTCGTTTGGGATTGTTAGATGCAGTTATTGCAAAGGATCTGTCCAGACTGGGGAGAGAACATCTGCAATTGGGATGGTATCTGGAATACTTCTTCCCGGCAAATAATGTGCGGGTGATTACCGTGACGGATCATTATGACAGTGCAAGACTTACGGAACAGATGCTTATCGTTGGATTGAAAAATTTATTAAATGAATGGTATGCAGTAGATACCGGATACAAGGTACGGCTGGCGAAACGTCAGCAAAGGGAACAAGGAAATTTTATCGGTGCCAAGGCTCCATATGGATATCGGATCTGTTACCGGAATGGCAAGAGAGTATTAGAACCTGATCAGACGTTTTCTGTTTTAACAAACATACAGAATATGAGAAGAGCGGGACAATCTTCCGTGCAGATCGCAAATAAACTCAATGAGGATCACATAGCGACACCGGAGATATATCGTCGCACCGGAATTTTAAGAATACCGCAGGATCAGACAACAGATAAATGGTCAGGAGCGATGGTACGAGGTGTTTGGAACCATAAGAATATTGCATGTTGTTCGAACACCAGCGGGGATAACGACACGGCTTAGTACAATTTCACCGGTTTCTTCTACTGTTTTGATTTCCTCTTCGGGAATTTTTGGCGGGTATTTTTCGTATAACGTATGAGGTGGTATTACAAACAGTTCTTCGCTGGCTTCCGGTGTGTTGGGTTTTGGGATCAGAGTTGTATTTTGCAAAGCGGTCTGTCCGGATAAGATTTCAGCACCGCTGATTTCGACCGGTTCAAAATTTGGGGCAGTTATTTGAATCGAATACGTAGAATATGGGCGCTCAGTACCCGGCATCATGCTATACTCCAATGGCGGTGCGGGCAGAGTGATCAGATCACTTTTGCCGGCACTGTTTGTTTCGGTTTCTTCAATTATATCGTTTGCATCATTGATATTACGGATCTGTATTTTGGCTCCGGCAATCGGTCTGGAGGTTCGGCGAGATGTGATATTTGCCTGAAAAAAACCGCTATCCGGCATATCTGTTGCTGCATATAGATCGTGAGACATAGAACCTCATTTCTGTGATTCTTTAAAAATCACACATAGTTTTGGATTATTGTATGCCTCTTGTCAGTCAGGAGTGAAAGATTGAAATAATATTTTCAGTATGATATAGTTGGTAGAAATGCTGCAATTGCGGCACAAACAGTATTAAAAACTACGGAATTGCAGATAACCTGCGAATTTGGCAAAATGGTCTGCGCGGACATCTGTAAACAGAAAAGAGGATTAACATGGAACAGATCAAGATTAAATATTTTACGGACAAGATCGATAAACTTGCTTATATCGATGGGAAAAGTGATTGGATCGATCTGCGAGCTTCCGAAGAAGTTACATTAAAACAGGGTGAGTTTGCTTTGGTGCCACTTGGTGTGGCAATGGAACTTCCCAAAGGATATGAGGCACATATCGTACCGCGCAGCAGCACCTATAAAAATTTTGGCGTGATACAGGCAAATCATTGCGGTGTGGTAGACGGATCTTACTGCGGAGATAACGATATGTGGCGTATGCCGGTCATTGCAATGCGCGATACACAGATTCATGTAAACGACAGGATCTGCCAGTTTCGTATAATGAAAAATCAGCCGGAAATCTTATTCGAGGAAGTAGAACATTTGGAGGGCAAAGACAGAGGCGGCTTTGGAACTACCGGAAAACAATAACGAGTAGGGAGGACATTATGGATAAGAAAAAGATATTGCAGCATTTAGATCATACATTATTAAAACAGGATGCTACATGGGAGCAGATCAAGACACTTTGCGATGAGGGAATGCAGTATCATGTGGCAAGTGTGTGTATTCCACCTTGTTATGTCAAAGAGGCACGTGATTATGTCGCAGACCGCTTGAAGATCTGTACGGTGATCGGTTTTCCAAATGGCTATCAGACAACAGCTGCGAAAGTGGCAGAGACGAAAGAGGCAGTGGAAGATGGTGCGGATGAAATTGATATGGTGATCAATATCAATCGTGTGAAGGATGACCGCTTTGAAGAGGTACTGCAGGAAGTGAAAGAAATACGGGCAGCCTGCGAGGGGAAAGTCTTAAAAGTCATCATTGAGACTTGTCTTTTGACCAAAGAGGAAAAGATCAAAATGTGTGAGATCGTTACAAAGGCAGGGGCGGATTATATTAAGACTTCAACCGGATTTTCGACCGGAGGGGCCACGTTTGAAGATGTGGCACTGTTGCAAAAACATGTAGGAGATTCAGTGAAAGTCAAAGCTGCAGGAGGAATCTCATCGTTAGAAGATGCAGAGCGTTTCTTAAGGCTGGGGGCTGACCGCCTTGGAACAAGCAGATTGATCGCACTATGCAAATCGACGGATTAACTATTGCATGAGGAGCATAACGAAATAAGTTTGCATCACCCAACACTTGACACAAAAAGTGATTCTGTATAAACTATAATGTGATGCGTTTTAAGATTCTTTATAAAATGCAAATTTTGATGGTAATGCGTTCTTTATGGTGTACAGAGAAAAGGCCGCAGAATGGAGGTTCCAATGAATTATAAGGTAGCCGTGATACCTGGTGATGGTATCGGTCCGGAAATTGTCAGAGAGGCAAGAAAGGTATTAGATAAGGTTGGACAGAAATATGGTCATGAGTTTACATATCAGGAGCTGTTAATGGGTGGATGTTCCATTGATGCTTATGGGGAGCCGTTGACCGAGGAGACACTGGAAGCTGCGAAAGCAAGCGATTCCGTGTTGTTAGGCGCCGTGGGCGGCAACGTCGGACAGTCTAATTGGTATCAGCTTCCACCGGATAAACGACCGGAGGCAGGATTACTGAAGATTCGTAAGGGACTGGAATTATATGCTAATATCCGTCCGGCTGTGTTGTTTGATGAACTTAGCGGTGCATGTCCGTTGAAACCGGAACTGACAGAGGGTGGATTTGATTTTGTGGTAATGCGTGAGCTTACCGGCGGTCTGTATTTTGGGGATCGTAAGACGGTTGAAGAGAATGGTGTTAAGAAAGCGATCGACACGTTGACGTATGATGAAAATGAAATACGTCGTATCGCCAAATGGGGATTTGATGTCGCAATGAAGCGTGGTAAAAAGGTTTGCAGCGTGGATAAAGCGAATGTTTTGGATTCTTCCCGTTTGTGGAGAAGTGTTGTCGAGGAAGTGGCAAAGGATTATCCGGAAGTGGAACTTACTCATATGTTAGTAGATAACTGTGCGATGCAGCTTGTGCGTGATCCAAAGCAGTTTGATGTGATCCTTACAGAGAATATGTTTGGTGATATTTTATCAGATGAGGCAAGTATGGTGACCGGATCGATCGGTATGTTGTCTTCTGCAAGCCTTGGTGCAACGAAGTTAGGTCTATACGAGCCGAGTCATGGATCTGCACCGGATCTTGCAGGACAAGATAAGGCGAATCCGATCGCAACTATTTTATCTGCAGCGATGATGCTTCGTTATTCCTTTGATCTGGAAAAAGAAGCCGATGCGATCGAGAATGCCGTGAAGCAGGTACTTAAAGACGGATATCGTACGATCGATATCATGGACGAGGGAAAGACGCAGGTCGGAACAATACAGATGGGTGATCTGATCGCAGAACGTATTTAATAGAACATAAATACACAAGGTAGATATTGGTGCCTGCAGATTCAAATGGCAGGTCTGGAAAGGAATAAGTGATTATTATGAGAAGTGATGCAGTAAAGAAGGGAATGCAGACAGCACCTCAGAGATCGTTGTTTAATGCATTAGGAATTACAGAAGAAGAATTGGAAAAGCCGTTGATCGGTATTGTGAGTTCTTACAATGAGATCGTGCCGGGACATATGAATATTGATAAGATCGTTGATGCTGTTAAAATGGGTGTTGCTATGGCTGGTGGAACTCCGATTGTTTTTCCGGCGATCGCAGTGTGTGATGGTATTGCGATGGGACATACCGGTATGAAATACTCTCTTGTAACGAGAGATCTGATCTGTGATTCCACAGAGTGTATGGCATTGGCGCATCAGTTTGATGCATTGGTCATGGTGCCAAACTGTGATAAAAATGTTCCGGGTCTGTTGATGGCAGCCGCTAGATTGAATATACCAACAATTTTTGTCAGCGGTGGCCCGATGTTAGCCGGTCATGTTCAGGGCAACAAGACATCATTGTCTTCTATGTTTGAGGCAGTTGGTGCTCATGCTGCAGGTAAGATGACAGAGGAACAGGTAAATGATTATGTATGCAATGCTTGTCCGACATGTGGTTCCTGCTCCGGTATGTATACCGCCAATAGTATGAACTGCTTGACAGAGGCGATCGGTATGGGATTGCAGGGCAATGGTACGATCCCGGCTGTATATTCTCAGAGAATCAAGCTTGCAAAGCATGCGGGAATGAAGATCATGGAACTTTTGGAGAAAAATATCCGTCCAAGAGATATTTTGACAGAGCAGGCATTTATGAATGCGTTGACTGTAGATATGGCACTTGGATGTTCTACAAATACAATGCTTCATCTTCCGGCAATCGCACATGAAGCAGGCGTAGAACTTAACTTAGATATCGCAAATCATATCAGTGCAAAGACTCCGAACTTGTGTCATTTAGCGCCGGCAGGACATACCTATATGGAAGAGTTGAACGAGGCAGGCGGTGTCTATGCTGTTATGAATGAGCTGAGCAAGAAGGGCTTATTAAATACAGAACTTATTACTGCTACCGGTAAGACAGTAGGAGAGAATATTAAAGATTGTGTCAACCGCAATCCGGAAGTTATCCGTCCGATTGACAATCCATATAGCGAGACTGGCGGAATTGCAGTACTGCGAGGTAATATCGCACCGGATTCCGGCGTGGTAAAACGTTCTGCAGTAGTTCCGGAGATGATGGTACATGAAGGCCCGGCACGTGTGTTCGAATGCGAGGAAGACGCTATTGCGGCTATCAAGGGTGGCAAGATCGTTGCCGGAGACGTAGTAGTTATCCGCTATGAGGGACCTAAGGGTGGTCCCGGAATGCGTGAGATGTTGAATCCGACTTCTGCAATTGCTGGTATGGGACTTGGCTCTAGTGTAGCATTGATCACAGACGGAAGATTTTCCGGTGCATCGCGTGGAGCAAGTATTGGACATATTTCTCCAGAGGCAGCCGTTGGCGGTCCGATCGCTTTAGTCGAAGAAGGAGATATTATTGCAATTGATATCCCGGCAAATGCGATCAATGTCAAAGTCTCTGATGAAGTTTTGGCAGAGCGTCGTGCAAAATGGCAGCCAAGAGAGCCGAAGGTCAAGAGTGGTTATTTGGCACGCTATGCGTCGATGGTTACATCAGCAGATAAGGGAGCAATTTTACAGATTCAGTAGAAGAGTGGAGGAAAGTCATGCAATTAACAGGTTCACAGATTGTGATAGAATGTTTGAAAGAACAAGGGGTAGACACAGTATTCGGTTATCCGGGTGGTGCTATTCTGAACATATATGACGAATTATATCGTCATCAGGATGAAATTAGACATGTCCTTACATCTCATGAGCAGGGAGCATCTCATGCAGCAGATGGATATGCCAGAGCAACAGGTAAAGTTGGTGTATGTATGGCAACAAGCGGACCCGGAGCAACTAATTTAGTTACCGGAATTGCGACAGCTTATATGGACTCTGTTCCATTGGTTGCTATTACATGTAACGTTGGCAAGGCGTTACTGGGTAAAGATTCTTTTCAGGAAATTGATATTGCCGGAGTGGCAATGCCGATTACGAAATACAGCTTTCTGGTAAAGGAAGTTGATAAATTGGCTGATACGATCCGTCGTGCCTTTACAATCGCAAAATCCGGCAGACCGGGTCCGGTCTTGATCGATATTGCGAAAAATGCAACGAGTGACAAAGCTGAATATGAGCCGAAAGTTCCGGAAAAGATCGAACGCAGCACAGAAAATATTGACGATGCTGTTATTGATGAGGCAATCAAGGTACTGCGCAATGCCAAGAAACCGATGGTATTCGTTGGTGGCGGCGCTGTGATCTCAGGTGCGGATAAAGAACTTAAGGAATTTGTGGAAAAAGTAGACGCACCGGTAACGGATACGTTAATGGGTAAAGGTGCATTTCCGGGTACCGATGACCGATATGTGGGAATGCTTGGAATGCATGGAACAAAGACTGCCAATTTAAGTGTTTCAGAGTGCGATGCGCTGGTAGTTGTTGGTTCCCGTTTCTCTGATCGTGTGACAGGCAATACGGCAAACTATGCGAAGAATGCAACGATCATTCAGATTGACATTGATGAAGCGGAGATCAACAAGAATGTATCGGTTGATATGAGCATTATTGGTGATGTGAAAGCTGTTTTGGAGCGTATGAATGAGCGCATGGAACAGATGTATCATAAAGAGTGGATGGATAAGGTGATGGCAAGAAAGGATGCACTGCCAATGACTTATTCTGAGGAGGGATTGACTTGTCCATATGTTATGGAGAAGTTGGACGAGTTGACAGACAGTGATAAGACGATCATTTGTACGGAAGTCGGTCAGCATCAGATGTGGGCGGCGCAGTATTACCACTATACACATCCACGCACACTGATTACTTCCGGTGGCCTTGGAACAATGGGATATGGATTGGGTGCATCACTGGGTGCACAGGTCGGCTGTCCGGATAAACGTGTTATTAACATTGCCGGAGATGGATGCTTCCGCATGAACATGAATGAGTTAGCAACTGCAAGCCGTTATAACATTCCGATTATTGAGGTTATTATTAACAATCAGGTGCTTGGAATGGTTCGCCAGTGGCAGACGTTATTCTATGGAAAACGTTATTCGCAGACGGTACTGAATGACAAAGTTGATTATATCAAACTGTCTGAGGCACTTGGGGTGAAAGCAATCCGAGTTACAAAGAAGGAAGAGGTTGAGGGAGCAATCAAAGAAGCGCTTTCTACAAAAGGTCCGGTTGTGATCGAGGTTGTGATCGAGAGTGATGATAAGGTATTCCCGATGGTTGCACCGGGTAAGAACTTAGAAGACTGTTTTGATGAGAAAGATTTGCAAAAACAGCAGTAAGCGTGTTAATCCTGGTATAGTCTGACACGAAGTTCGAGTAGGCTTTAGTGGAAGAGTTGAATGTTTTGATATTCATGATACATAGCAGGGTTTCATATATTTACAAAGTGACAAAAGGAAAGGGGATTCCCGGACCGTTTTGGTTTTTGCGTAGTATGCGCCGCAAAAATTCAATAAAAATATGCGTATACAGAAATGAGGAGAAATATGAGCAGAGTTTATAATTTTTCAGCAGGACCGGCAGTATTGCCAGAGGAAGTATTGCAGGAAGCAGCAGATGAGATGTTGGATTATCAGGGTTCCGGCATGTCCGTTATGGAAATGAGTCATCGCTCAAAGGTGTATGATAATATTATCAAGACCGCAGAACAGGATCTGCGTGATCTGATGAATATTCCGGATAACTACAAGGTACTCTTCCTTCAGGGAGGTGCTTCACAGCAGTTTGCAATGATTCCGATGAATCTGATGAAGAACAAGGTTGCTGATTACATTGTAACCGGACAATGGGCAAAGAAGGCATGGCAGGAAGCTTCCAAATATGGTAAAGCGAATAAGATCGCTTCCTCCGAGGATAAAACATTCTCGTACATCCCAGACTGTTCGGATCTGCCGATCTCCGAAGATGCCGACTATGTATACATTTGTGAAAATAACACAATTTATGGTACGAAATACAAAGAGCTGCCAAACACAAAGGGTAAGACATTAGTTGCAGATGTATCTTCCTGCTTTTTGTCAGAACCGGTAGATGTCACAAAGTATGGCGTGATTTATGGCGGTGTACAGAAAAATATCGGACCGGCAGGTGTTGTCATTGTGATCATCCGCGAGGATCTTATTACAGAAGATGTTTTGGAAGGTACACCAACAATGTTACAGTACAAAATACATGCAGATGCACAGTCTCTGTATAACACACCACCAGCATATGGTATTTACATTTGCGGTAAGGTATTTAAGTGGCTCAAGAAAATGGGCGGCTTAGAGGCTATGAAGAAGCACAACGAAGAGAAAGCAAAGATCCTGTATGACTTCTTGGATCAGAGTAAACTTTTCAAGGGTACGGTAGTGCCAAAAGATCGTTCTTTGATGAATGTTCCGTTTGTAACAGGTGATGCAGATATGGATGCTAAGTTTGTCAAAGAGGCAACAGAAGCTGGTTTTGTTAACTTGAAAGGTCATCGTACCGTAGGTGGAATGAGAGCCAGCATTTACAATGCAATGCCAAAAGAGGGCGTAGAGAAGTTGGTTGAGTTTATGAAGAAGTTCGAGGAGGAAAATGCGTAATGTTTCAGTATAGTTGCTTAAATCCGATCGCACAGATTGGCTTAGATGGTTTTGATGGACAATATGAAAAGACAGATGATGTGAATGCGGCTGATGTAGTGCTTGTTAGAAGTGCAGCGATGCACGATATGGAGCTTTCTGATAAGCTCTGTGCTATCGCACGTGCCGGTGCCGGTGTCAACAATATTCCATTGGATAAATGTGCGGATCAGGGTATCGTTGTATTTAACACACCGGGTGCAAATGCTAACGGTGTAAAAGAGATGGTGGTATCCGGTATGCTTTTGGCTGCCAGAGATATTGCAGGTGGAATGCAGTGGGTTAAGGACAACGCTGACGATGAAAATATTTCCAAATCCATGGAAAAGGCAAAGAAGAATTTTGCCGGTACAGAGTTAAAAGGCAAAAAACTTGGTGTTATCGGACTTGGAGCTATCGGTGTGTTAGTTGCTAATGTGGCAAGACATTTCGGAATGGAGATTTATGGTGTAGATCCATTCTTATCCGTTAATAATGCGTTATCTCTTTCCAGAGATGTTACCGTTGTAAAATCTTACGATGAGCTGTATCAGGTATGTGATTATATTACAATTCATGTTCCTTATATTCCTGAGACAAAAGGAATGCTCAACAAGGAAGCTTTCGATCAGATGAAGGATGGCGTTGTTATCTTGAACTTTGCACGTGATCTTTTGGTAAATGATGATGACATGAAAGCTGCTTTGGAGTCTGGAAAGGTGCGTCGTTATGTAACAGATTTCCCAAATCCAGCCGTTGTTAAGATGCCGAATGTGATCGCAACACCGCATCTCGGTGCCTCTACAGCAGAGTCAGAGGATAACTGTGCCGTTATGGCAGTACATGAGCTTCGTGAATTTTTAGAGAATGGTAATATCATCAATTCTGTAAACTATCCAAATTGTGATGCAGGTGTCTGCAATACAGAAGGACGTATTACAGTTGCACATAAAAACATCCCAACGATGTTGACACAGTTTACCAATGTATTTGCTGAAGAAGGAATTAATATCGCACATATGACAAATAAGAGCCGTGGTGATTATTCATATTGTGTATTCGATATTGATGCTGCTTCTTCAAAGGCATTGGAAGATAAGCTGAATGCAATTGATGGTGTATTAAAGGTACGTATCATCAAATAATGTAGTACGATACATAATTTGCCGGATCGTTACTCTGAAAATTTTGGGGTAACGATCCTTTTTTTGAGGAGTTTTGATCTCGTATAGCAGTTGGAGGAAATGGACATGAATTATGAGGAAGCACGTAACTATATTGCACATATTCAGGGAAATCTCGGAAGTGACTATTCGTTGAAGGAAGTCACAAGATTAGCGGAATATATGGATAGGCCGGATAAAAAATTGCAGATTGTGCATATTGCAGGAACCAATGGAAAAGGGTCTGCAGGAAATTATCTGGCTGGTATTTTGGCGGCATCGGGATATCGTGTGGGACGTTACGTGTCACCGACAACGCATTATTTGGAGCGTGTTCAGAAATGGGAGCCATATACAGAGCAAGCAGTTACGATCTCAGCACAGGAAGCAGCAAAGCTGCTGACTAAATTGCGCGTCTTTTGCGAGCAGATGGTCAAAGAGGGATATCATCATCCTACTGCATTCGAGATTGAGACGATATTGGCAATGCAGCAGGGTGTGGACTGGAATGTGGATGTCATGTTAGTCGAATGTGGTCTTGGGGGAAGAATGGATGCCACGAATTTTATTACCGATCCGCTGCTTTGTATGATTACTTCGATCAGCAGAGATCATATGGCGGTTTTAGGAGAAACGGTCACGGAGATTGCTGAAGAAAAATATGGGATCATTAAGAAGGGAGCACAGGTCGTATCTGCACCGTCTAAAGAATTACAGCCATTATTAGAGCGTGTATGTCGTGAAACCGGTGCACATTTGCATCTGGTGCAATCGGTGGGACAAGTACAGATCCATTCCTGCGAAGAGACGCAGTTTTATTATCGTGACCGGTCCTATGTGTTATCTACGCCGGGATTGTATCAGATCGATAATGCAGCACTTGCACTGGAAACCGCACAGTGCATGCAGTCGATTGGCTTTGTAAAGATCAACGAAGAGAGTATGAAACGGGGAATATATTCCAGCCGGTGGCCCGGCAGAATGGAAGTGATCTGCAAGAAGCCGATCATTTTATTGGACGGAGCACATAATGAGGATGCTGCCAAACGGCTTGTACAAAGCTTAGAAGCATATTATCCGGGACAAAAATGGCAATTTATTATGGGTGTTTTTGCGGATAAAGAGTATCAAAAAATGATTCATATTCTGCTTCCGTATGCCAAACGTTTTTTGACTGTGACTGCACCGGGTCCCAGAGGGCTTGATAGCGGTAAATTAGCAAAATCGATATGGCAGACAGCACAGAAGTTTGGAGAGAACAGGTTATCTTTGGAAGATATACAAGATGTTCGCACGATGTCGGATGCGCTTTATCAGACATTACAGATTGGAGAAAATACGATAATCTGTGGCTCGTTGTCCATTCAGGGTGCGGTACAGCGTTTTATGTCTGAAGCAGGTGAAATGGAGGAATAGAATGAGGGAACAAACCAAAAGAACAGAAATATATAAAAGAGCGTTATTTCTTGCGGTACCGATGATGATCCAAAATGGGATCACGAATATGGTGGGATTGGTTGATAATGTTATGGTGGGAAAGCTGGGCACAGAATCGATGACCGCAGTTTCTATTGTAGGACAGCTGATCTTTGTGTTTAACCTTGCAATATTCGGAGGAATATCAGGTCCGGGTATCTATGGAGCGCAATATTATGGACAAAGAAATGAGGAGGGATTTCGACATACCTTTCGTATCAAGCTCTGGATATGTCTCGCATGTGTTATTATAGGAACGCTTATTTTTATGACAAGTGGAGAAACCTTGATCAGTATGTATCTACATGGTGAAAGTGCGCAGATGGATGCAGCGCTTACCATGCATCTGGGAAAAGAATATATGACGATCATGTTGTTTACGCTGCTGCCTTTTAGTATTACGCAGGTATATGCCAGCAGCTTAAGAGAGACCGGATATAGCGTCAAACCAATGATTGCCGGGATACTATCCGTTATTGTTGATATCGTGTTTAATTACCTGTTGATCTTTGGCAAATTTGGAATGCCAAGACTTGAAGTAAAAGGAGCTGCGATCGCAACATTGTTAGCACGTATCGTTGAGTGCGTGATCGTGGTAGCGTGGGCACATTATGAGCGTAGAACACACAGTTTTCTGATCGGTATTTACCGAACGATGCGCATCCCTAAAGAAATATCAATTCTGATGATCAAAAAAGGTCTGCCTATCTTTTTTAATGAGTTTTTGTGGGCAGGAGGATTAGCGGCATTGACCCAGTGTTATTCAACCAAAGGTTTAGAGATTATTGCGGGACTTACCATCTCTAATGTTATCTGTAACCTGCTTAATGTTGTGTTTGTTGCATTAGGCTCTGCCGTGGGAATTTTATCCGGTCAGACACTTGGAGCCGGGAAGTTTGAGAAAGCGAAAGAAAATGCGTTTCATTTGATGTGGTTTACCTGTTTTGTCTGTGTGGGCCTCACGGTTATTTTGATCGCTTTTTCAGGGATTTTTCCAAAAGTATACGATACGACCGAACAGGTACGGGGGTATGGTCAGAAATTTATTGTGATCACAGCATTATTTTTCCCAATACAGGGGCTGCTAAATTCCTTATATTTCACTTTACGTTCCGGTGGAAAGACAGTGATCACCTTTTTGTTTGATAGTGTATTTTCATGGGTCGTGACAGTGCCGGTAGCAGCAGTGTTGTGTTTAACAACGCCGTTGTCTGTGTTTGTGATCTATGCCATTGTTCAGTCGTTAGATCTGATCAAAGTCGCAATTGGCTATGGTTTGATCCGCAAAGGGATTTGGATCAGCACTATTGTCGACTGATAGTAAATTATGCTATGATAATATAGTGTTGTTTTTTGACACGATCTTTATAGGATGACAGTAATATGGATCATTCTTTACCGGTTGTAAGGAATATTCACCGCAAAGTATGTGGTAGGAAGGTATGAATCATGCAGATAGGAACAAAACAATTTCAATTTGACGGACATCATGTATATGTGATGGGAATTTTGAATGTAACACCGGACTCGTTTTCGGATGGTGGCAAGTTTAATCATTTAGATCGGGCTTTGGCGCATGTGGAGGAAATGGTCGCGCAGGGTGCCGATATTATAGATATCGGAGGAGAATCAACAAGACCCGGTTATCAGAAGATAACCGTGGAAGAAGAGATCGAGCGTGTGACAGAAGTGATACGAAAAGTTAAAGAACGATTTGATGTACCGGTATCGTTGGACACCTACAAGGCACCCGTTATGGATGCAGGACTGTCTGCAGGTGCAGACATGGCAAATGATATATGGGGACTGCGTTATGATGAGCTATTTGCACAGGAAGGCTGCAAATCTGTTTGGGAGATTGGTACGATGGCGGAGATCGTCGCAAAACACCACAAACCGGTCTGCATTATGCATAATCGTCCAAAAGCAGAATATGGGCATTTCCTGATCGACATGAAGAAAGATCTGCAAAGATCGCTTATGCTCGCAGATGCGGCAGGCATAGCGAGAGATCAGATCATATTAGATCCCGGTGTTGGCTTTGGCAAAACATATGAGCAGAATTTGGCGGTGTTAGCACATTTAGATACTTTTTTGGATTTTGAATTGCCGCTTCTTCTGGCAACTTCCAGAAAATCGGTGATCGGTCTTACGTTAGATCTTCCGGTTGAGGAGCGGGAAGAGGGGACGATGGTAACGAGTGTGTTAGCGGCGTTGAATCATTGGGATATGGTCCGTGTGCACGACGTTGAGAAAAATGTACGCGCACTGCGTATGACAGAAAAGATCATGTCTTTACAATAAATAATGGATTTATGCCCTGACTATATTCACAAAAGGAAGGGGGACGTTCCGTGGAAGAAAACAGGATCAGAGAGCACTATGTGTTTTTTGGCAGAGTGCAGGGAGTTGGATTTCGATACCGCGCAAAATATGTTGCGAATGGTCTCAGAATTACCGGATGGGTTCGAAATGACTGGGATGGAACGGTTGAAATGGAAGCACAGGGAACGTTAGAACAGTTGAATCAAATGCTCAAATTGATCAATCAGGGAACCTATATTCAAGTAGAGGATCTTCGTCGGAAAACGATTCCGTTAGATCGGGAGGAACGAGGGTTTCATGTACGGTAATCTTGACAAAAGACAAGGTTTATGCTACAAAAAATGAGGCAATAGAGATAAGAAATGAGGTAGAAAAATGAAAGTTGCAAATTTAGTGGGATCACGTTTTAAGGAAAAGCCATCAGACTGTGTGATTGACAGCCATGCGTTAATGGTGCGTGGTGGTTATATGAAATATGTCGGCAATGGCATATATTCGGAGTTCCCGACATTGCGTCGTGTAACAAGCAAGATTGAGAACATTATCCGTCAGGAGATGGATGCTATTGACGGACAGGAAGTATTATTCCCTGTTGTGCTTCCTGCAGATTTATGGGATGAATCCGGACGTTACGAAAGTGTTGGCAGCGAGTTGCTGCGTTTTACAGACCGCAATGATGCACGAATGGTATTGGGAATGACGCATGAGGAGGCTGCTGTTCAGCTTGTCAGAGAATATGCACAGTCCTACACAAAATATCCGTTTATGATCTACCAGTTTCAGCGCAAATTCCGTGATGAGGCAAGACCTCGTGCAGGAATGATCCGTGTGCGTGAATTTACGATGAAAGATGCATATTCTTTCCATACATCCCAGGAAGATTTGGAAAAATATTATGATGTTTGTTATCAGGCCTACAATCGCATTTTCCAGAAAGCAGGTATCCCGGAAGTAGTTACCGTAGCTTCGGATTCCGGTATGATGGGCGGTAATATATCACATGAGTATATGCTTCTTACACCGGTAGGAGAAGATTCCATCGTTCTTTGTGAGGAATGTGATTATCGTGCCAATATGGAAGCAGCAGCAAACTGTGTTTCCGGTGACAAGATCGGGGAGCAGGCAGAGCTTGCAATGATCGAGACTCCAGACTGCAAAACAATCGAAGATGTATGTGCATTCCTGCACAGTGATGTAGAAAGTTCCTGCAAAGCGGTTGTTTATCAGAAGGCAAGCAATGGCCAATTTGTCGTTGGCTTTGTTCGTGGCGATTATGAGATTAATGAGACAAAACTGCGTAATCTGGTTGGCGAAGAGATCTATCCGGCAGAGATTACAGAAGATTCCTGCTTAGTAGCCGGCTATATCGGACCATATGCAATTTCGGAAGAAGTAGAATATTATTTGGATCTGACATTGCAGGGGATCGAGTCTATGGTTGCCGGAGCAAACAAAGAGGGTTATCATTATACAGGACTCAATTTAAATCGAGATCTGAAAGACGCAAAATATGTTGACATTGCAAAAGTAAAAGCTGGCAGTGTATGCCCATGCTGTGGCAAGCCTGCTATTACGATCAAACGAGGTATTGAAGTAGGTAATATCTTCCAGCTTGGAACGAAGTATACTAAGGCAATGAATATGACCTATACAGATGAAAACGGCGAGTTAAAGAATCCGATCATGGGCTGCTATGGTATTGGAGTTGGACGTATGGCAGCATCTATCTGTGAGGCGCATCATGACGAATACGGTCCAATCTGGCCAATTTCCATTGCTCCTTGGGAGGTAGAAGTATGTTGTCTGCGTGCCGACGACGAAGAGTGCAAAAAGGTTGCGGATGACATGTATACCGGTCTGCAGGATGCCGGCATTGAGACAATATATGATGACAGAGATGTCCGTCCAGGTGCTATGTTCTCTGACGCAGATCTGATCGGTGCACCGATCCGTGTGATTGTCAGCCCTAGAAACTTAAAGGAATCAAAGGTTGAGATCACAACACGTGATAAGGCAGTAAAGGAAATGGTTGACTTAGACAAAGCAAAAGAGTATGTCATCGCACTTCGTCAGAAATTGTTTGATGACATTGCCAGTCATGTTGAGGCATATCAGAAATAATGACAACTTCTTTTTGAAACTGACATTTTTGGCTTTTTTTGAAATGGACAGTTGACATTTTTGAAAAAATATTTTATAGTATTTCTTCGGGGACAGTAGTTGTCCCCGAATTACGGCGTGTGGCTCAGTTTGGTAGAGCGCTACGTTCGGGACGTAGAAGTCGCAGGTTCAAATCCTGTCACGCCGATGATACAAGGATACAGTAGGGACAGTAGTCAGAAGAATCCTTGGCAGGGGCGCCGAAGATCTTGAGCAATCAAGAGCTTCGGTTTTTCTTTTTCTTGTATTGAAATACATTTTGTTTTCGTGTAAAATGGTATCGGCTATAAGGATAAGGATGTTTTCGGACATTTTGACAGAATGGAGGTAACCATGTACAAGATTAATGACAATTACTTAAAATTACCAGGAAGTTATTTGTTTTCGACGATCGCAAAGAAAGTTGCAGCATATTCGTCGGCAAATCCGGACAAAGAGATCATCAAGTTAGGGATTGGTGATGTGACACAGCCACTTGCACCGGCGATCATTGAGCGTCTGCATAGTGCAGTGGATGAGATGGCACATGCAGAAACCTTTAAGGGATATGCTCCGGATCTGGGCTATGAATTTTTGCGTACTACGATCGTGGAAAATGATTATAAGGCACGCGGCTGTAAGATCTCTGCCGATGAGATTTTCGTCAGCGATGGTGCGAAGAGCGATTCCGGTAATATTGGAGATATTTTTTCAGTAGACAATAAGATTGCCGTATGTGATCCGGTATATCCGGTATATGTGGACACGAATGCAATGGCAGGCCGTACCGGTACTTATGATCCTAAGACGGAGAAATGGTCGGATGTGATCTATATGCCATGCACCAAGGAAAATGGTTTCTGCCCGGAATTACCAACAGAGACACCGGATATTATTTATCTGTGTTTTCCGAATAATCCAACCGGAACAACGATTACAAAATCCCAGTTACAGGAATGGGTTGACTATGCCTTGAAGGTTGGCGCAGTGATCATTTATGATGCAGCGTATGAGGCATATATTTCAACACCGGATGTTCCACACAGCATTTATGAGTGCGAAGGTGCTACCGCATGTGCCATTGAGATTAGAAGCTTTTCTAAAAATGCAGGATTTACCGGAACAAGACTTGGATTTACGGTGATTCCAAAAGAGTTAAAATGTGGAGACGTTACATTGCACAGCTTATGGGCACGCCGTCATGGCACGAAGTTCAATGGTGCTCCATATATCATTCAGGCAGCAGGTGCGGCAGTATATTCGGAGGCAGGTAAGAAGCAGACGGGTGAACAGATCGCATATTATATGAACAATGCTAAGACGATCCGTGATGGATTGATCTCTGCCGGTTATGAAGTGTTTGGCGGTGTAGATGCACCATATATCTGGTTGAAGACACCGGATAAGATGACTTCTTGGGAGTTCTTTGACTACCTGTTAGAGGAGCTTAATATTGTCGGAACACCTGGTTCCGGATTTGGTCCGAGCGGCGAAGGATATTTCCGACTGACTGCATTTGGCAGTGCCGAAAATACAGTTAAGGCAATGGATCGTATTAAAAATGGGAAAGCATAAATAGAAAATATTCACACGGCGGCGGAGAGTCGATCGATGCTTGCAGTGAGACAATGAAAACGGACAGAAAAATTCATGTTCCTGTCCGTTTTCCCTATCTAATATAGACAACCCTACGAATGGGGCATTGAGAGGTTGGAGGTTTCGATGAAACATAATTATTTAAAAGGAATCTGTGGTCTGCTTATGATAGCTCTTGTTATCGTGAGTTTACCGAAAACAGTGATGGCGGATGCCGAAGTGAAGGAAGAGGATACAAGCTATGATCGCTATATCGCTTTTGGAGAGGATCTGTCTAAAAGTGAAAAGCAGAAGGTCATGGATTCGTTTGGTATTACAAAATCCGATTTAAAAAATTATAAAACGATTAAGATCACAAACAAAGAAGAACATGAATATCTTGGTGATTATATTGCATCTTCCGTGATCGGAAAGCGTGCTCTGTCTTCTGTAATGGTCGTAAAGACCGAGAAGGGCAGCGGAGTACATGTAACAACGGATAATATCAGTTATTGTACGTCTGGTATGTATACCAATGCGCTTGTAACCGCGGGATTGGAAGATGCAGAGGTCAAAGTTACCGGACCGTTTAAGATTTCCGGAACATCTGCACTGGTTGGTGCTATGAAGGCATATTCTGTTATGACCGGTAAAGAAATTTCAGAAGATACGATGGATGCAGCAACGAATGAGCTGGTGGCTACTGCTAATCTTGCAGAAGCGGTTGGTGATAGTGATAAGGCAGA
>ULQE01037062.1_pt1 | contig 19482 bp, 19 predicted proteins | sample 1954171 | NCBI WGS metagenome assembly ULQE01 (sample SAMEA4835647, study PRJEB28245) | human gut metagenome | biome: gut microbiome; material: fecal sample | place: Denmark | collected 2008
TTATCCATTCAGCTGCATATATTGGGTAATTGGCATTTGTGTAATATTGAGCTTTTAATTTTGGTTTGAAATTTTGTATTGCAATTATTATAACAGCTGTTGATAAAATAACTTTTGCATAAAAATTCGTGACTACTGTAATTATTTTCTCTTGTAGCTTTGGTGAATATTTTTCAAATATTTCTCCTAATAAATCAGCTAATATTGGAGTACAAATTATTAAGAACATTGATACCTGTCTTCTTGAATTAAGTGCTAAATATAAAATTCCTAAATAGTAACATAAGTGTTTTAAATCTATTTTTATATCAATGAATGTTAATACTACAACAAACATCAAGAAAAATGCTACAAAATCTTTATTACTTCTAAGATCTAATGGCATATGTTCATTAATTACTTCCATTGTATTTCCTGACATTGTTTTGTAAAGATATGTGTATGGAGTTGTAAGTCCTGTTGGTGTAAATATTCCCATAAATGCACATATAATCATTACTAAAATTAATTTTTTAACATTATCATTTCTTGTTACTCTAATCTTATATGGATTTTTTTGAGCTTCTGCTCTCTTAATTTTATTATCTTCTATTTTTTCTTTAAGTTCTGCTATTCTTTGTTCATAACCAGCTTTGGCTCTATATTTTTCATAGAATATTTTTAATCTAACTAATAAGTCAACTGTAAAAATATTAAGTGATATGATGTATTCAAAGATATATGGTATAAATAAAACAAAGAAGAATGGCCATACTGCCATATGTAAGTTAACAATCAATAATGAAAATCCTATTAAGCCAAATGCATAGCGCTTTTTTCCGCTCTCTAAAAATTTTTCAATTAAATATATTGTTAATACCATTAATGAAAATGATACAAGTTGTGCTCTCGCCGCTAAGTATGGTTGCATTAAATACATCGCAATAAATGTTACAATTGCTGATAGAGGTGCATTTTTGGATATCTTATTTGAGGTAAAATATATCGAAAGTGCTAAGATACATGTAAGTACTATTGTTGATCCATATATGCCGTCCATTCCGCCTAAACTATAAATTCCATATATTGATAAGTCGTATAACCAATGTGGAAATGTATATGGAAGTTCATGCCATGAAAAAGGATCTTCTTTTAAATTTTCTATTCCATTTTGAGCAATATACTCTCCTACTTTTATTGTATAAAAAGTATCATTTTGCAACCCTTTAGGTGCAATAGATGCACAGTATATTATTAATAATACTGCTATAATTACATGAAATTTATATCTTTTTATTTTGCTTGTGTTTTCCATTGTCTTTAACCTTTCTCTTATACTTCAAATTCTGCATAAACAGCTGAATGATCTGAATATTTAGTTTTAATTGTTTCCATTTTTAATAGTTTTATATTTTTTGAATAAAACATTGTATCTATACATCCATTTCCATTTGCTGAAAACCATGTATCTTCATTATTTTCTAACTTATCTAGATAGTCTTTTAACATTTCGTATTCAGGATATTTATCACTTTTTGTGAACTCATATTTGTGTTTTCCAACTTTTTCAACACCTATGTTAAAATCTCCACCAAGTATAATTATTTCATTATCATCTATTTTTTCTATAATGTTTATCAATTCTTCTGTTGCTAGTTTTCTCTCTTCAAAATTTGTTGGATAATGTATAGAAAATAAATTTAGTTTAGTGGTTCCAAATGATATTTTATTACATAGTAATCCTCTTTGCTCATTTGCAGGATTTACTAATGGCATTAAATAATTTGTTGAATATTCTATTGGAAATCTTGATAAAATTCCATCTCCGTAATATCCATTCTTATATTTAATATTTATTCCCATAGTTCTATATGGCAATTCAATGTATTTTGAAAAAGTATATATCTGATTTTCGCTATATACTCTTTGTGTGTACATATCTATTTCTTGAAGAAATAATATATCTGGTTTATATTTTTTCAAAAATTTTGCTTGTCTTTCAACATCAATAATTCCGTCTAAACCTTCGCCATGACACATATTAAATGTTATAGTTTTTAATATCATTTTACCACCCTCTTTTTCGTGTAAAATTATATCAAACTGTTATATATTATTCAAGAATTTGATTTTAAAAAAAGAAAAAAACGACCAATGCTTTCATTAGCCGTCCTTTCCTTTATTATATTTATATTAGATTATCCAACTTCTTCAGCTTTTTCATCTTTTTTGTCTATAATTTCCATGCTTGATATTGAAACTTCATATGCAACTCTTGTTTCAGATGTTCCATCTTCAAATTTCTTTTCATATTTTCTGCTTTGAACTCTACCAATAATTTTTACTTCTGTTCCTACTTCCATGTTTTGGCAGAATCTTGCATTTCTTCCCCAAGCTATACAAGGAATGTAATCTGATTTATTATATGCTCTGTTTACTGCTAATAATAAATCTGAAATTTCTCTATCAAAAGGTGTTTGTCTGTATATAGGTTTCTTACAAACATATCCTGATAGTGTAACTTCATTTGTTACTACGTCTTTCTTTTCTTCATTTTCTTCTTGCTCTTCTACTTCTACAATATCTTTTGCAAATACTGTTAGTATTAGCTTATTTCTTTCATTTTGATAACTGTTATATGATCTAAATTGACCATGAATGCAAAGTTTTTTACCTATTTCTAAATCTAGATTTGTTAATAATCTTTCAGATACTGTTATAGGTATAATATCAACTGCTGAACTTAATCTTGGTACCTCTAAATCAAATATGTAAAATTTCTCACCATATATCTCATGACTATATGTTTTTTCACTTGTAACTTTTCCAACTAATACTAGATGGTTATTTTCTAATAAATTTGTAACCACTCTTTTTTCCTCCTTATTTTATCTATTGTGTTTTTCACATATATGCCTGTTTTTATTTTAAAATTTCTTTAGAAACATCTACATTATAGCACAATTTTTTCATCTTGTCTACATAAAAAGTTTATGTTTTTACCAAAAAAGTTAAAATTTTCATAGAAATTTCCTCATAAATGCGGTTTTTGTTAAAATTTTTTTCTAATTTTATCTCTTGACTCTCTATTTTTTTCTTTTCCAAATTTTCTATTTCTCTTTGTAAATCTAATATAATTTCATCATTTTCATTACTGATAATAGTTATTGTTGCTCTTGAATTAAATCCAAAAGTTATTACATATTGGTCTTCTGCCATGTCTAGTAATTTCATATTTTCTTTAAAATCTGTATTTATTATTAAATATTTACTTGAATCAAGAACCTTTTTTAGTATGTCGTCATCTTCAATTTGATCAAATATTATAATAATATCGAATTTTACGTTTTTAATATTTTCAATTGTATGTTTGCTTATAATTACAATATTTTTTTCGTGGATGCCATATTTCTCTAAAGTCTTTTCAATTTCAATTATATTATTACTTTTAGTAATTATTCCTATAACGGCCATACTTTTACCTCTCTTTTTTAATTATATGCTCTCTTCTCACATTTTTTCCTTTTTTTCATAATATATACTAAGCGAAAGCTAATTTATATAAAGGAATGATAGAAATAATGGAAATAGAAAAAGATGTATGTCCAGTTGTTAAAGTAGATGGATTTATTGAAAAAGGCAAACAATTCGATATGGAAATAATTGTTCCAGAAGACGATAGAAATGTTATCTACGGTATTTTAAAAGACAGACATGGCGAGCCTATATGTGATGCTGTTGTTAAACTAATTGAAGTTGTTATGGAATGTGGCGAAAAAGAAAGACGTCCAGTATCACACACATTTTCTGACAAACATGGTGAGTTTGTTTTTGGACCTCTTTGCCCAGATAGATCTTATGAAATTCAAATATGGGTTGATAGAGTAAAACACATTAAAGTTTGCGACGAATGTCCTTTTGATAAAAAAAGATGTTTAAAAGGTGTTAAACTTGATCCTTGCCATCACAAAGAAAAACCATGTGAACCAGAATTTCCTTGTCCATGCAAAAGATAGTTTTTTAATTTAAGTCTTTTCAAATGAGTGCAATTTATTTATATTTATAAAGTATAAAAATTCCCCAAGCATTGAAGTTAACCAAACTAGTCTTGCTTCACTACTTGGGGATTTTTTCTATACTAGAAAAGTTCTCTGAACTTCCTATTATAGAAAAATGATAATGCATAGGAATTTGCAAACCAAATTTCGCGCACGAACAAAAACACGTACTAAAAAAATGCAAATATTATAAATGTCCGCTTTTGTTCTAAATAACTCCTACTTTTCTTGCAAATTGTTTGCCCTTTTTTATCATTTTATTTTTTGTTGTTCTGTTCATATCTTGATATAACATCATTGCAGCTACAGTTGCTACTGAGCCTATTACAGCACCTTTTACAAATTTCATTTTTTTGCCCTCCTATTTTTTATTTTGTTTTCTTCACTATTTTTATTATCTGTTTTTTTCGTTTTTATATACGATGTATAAATTTCATATATTTGAAAAATTGCGATTATGAGCAAAAAAATTCCAAAAATTTTTCTCAACTTTTGGTTTGGCAAATCGACTGCTATAAAACTTCCTATAATTGCTCCTATTACTCCATAAATTATTATGTCTTTTCCAGCTTTAAAATCAATTTGTTTATTTTTTATATTTATTATTATCGATGTAATTGCTGTTGGAATAAAAAATATTAAATTTGTTGCCTGAGAAATGTGTTGATCAATATTCATAAATAGAGTTAGCAATAATATTAATATTGCTCCACCGCCCATTCCTAAGCTAGTAATTATTCCCGCAATTATGCCAAATACTACTTCCATTTAAATCACCATTCTTATAGATGTATATAAAAGAAATGCTGTAAACAATATTTTAAGTATCTTGTCATCCATTTTCTTTAATAAAACAGATCCTAATATTCCTCCTATAACTCCTCCAATTGCACATTTTATGCCTATTCCCCAGTCTATATATTTGTGTTTAAAGTATAAAATGCAACTTGTTATAACTAATGGTAATATACAAAATATTGATGTTGCCCTTGCCTTTTTTTCATCCATCTTATTTATAATTGAAAAAGCTGGCACTAATATCATTCCTCCACCTGCTCCAAATAATCCGCTTATTAGTCCAGCTACAATTCCTATTATTTTATTCTTCATATTAATATTTTGTCTTTATTCTTTTTTTATATTCAATTTTATTTAATTTTTTCATCTGTTATTGTTTCATCTGGAATATAATATTTTGTTCCTAGTATCTTATCAGGTAAATATTGTTGTTCAACATAATGACCTGGATAATCATGAGGATATTTATAACCTTCTCCATATCCGAAATCAGACATACCTTCTGCAGGTGCATTTCTAATATGCATTGGTATTGTTCCTGTATCTTTGTTTTCAACATCAGCTATTGCTTTATTTATAGCATTATATGTTGCATTTGATTTTTTAGATTTTGCTATATATACAGCTGCTTCTGATAAAATAATTCTTCCTTCTGGCATTCCAACCATTGATACAGCTTGCATTGCTGATGTTGCAATAACTAAAGCTTCAGGATTTGCTAATCCTACATCTTCTGCTGCAGATATTACTAATCTTCTAGCTAAAAATATTGGATCTTCTCCCGCTTCTATTGCTCTTGCCAGATAAAATACAGCTGCATCTGCATCACTACCTCTAAGAGATTTTATCATTGCACTAATGTTATCATAATGGCTATCTCCATTTTTATCAAACATTGATTTCTTCTTATTAAATGATTGAGCTGCTATCTCGTCTGTTATTTCTATCTGACCTTCTTTATTCATCTTTGTTGTAAGTACTGCAATTTCTAGGCCATTTAATGCAGTACGCACATCTCCTCCAGAAATTTCTGCGATTCTATCTATTGTATCTTCAGAAATTTTTACATTATAATCTCCTAAACCTTCTTTAGACGTTAACGCATTTTTTATTACCTTTATAATATCTTCTTTTCTTAGTGGCTCTAGCTTTATTACCATTGATCTAGATATAAGAGCTTTATTAACTTCAAAATATGGATTCTCAGTTGTTGCACCAATTAGTATTACAGTTCCGTCTTCTACATATGGTAACAATGCATCTTGTTGTAATTTGTTGAATCTATGTATCTCATCTATGAATAGTATACATTTTCCTGATGGGTTCATAAATGGGTTGCTTGCTTCTGTTACTGCATTTTTTATTTCTGCTACTCCTGATGTTACTGCGTTTAGTTTTTTAAATTGGTATTTTGTTGTTTCACTTATTACTTTTGCTAGTGATGTTTTTCCGCATCCTGGTGGACCCCATAGTATTATGCTTGATAGTCTGTCTGCTTTTATTGTTCTGTATAGTAGTTTGTCTTTTCCTACTATGTGTTCTTGGCCAACGAATTGGTCGAGGGTTTTGGGGCGCATTCGGTAGGCTAGGGGTTGGTTTTCGTTATTCATATTTTACCTCCTAATTCAAAAAATAAACTTCGTCTTACTTCGTTAAACTTCGCATCAAAAATCCTCAACGTACCTTTGTACGCTTCCGGTTTTTTCGCTTGTTTGCCTTGTAATACTCGTTTTTTTTCTGAATTTCTATCATATCTCCTTTTAATTTTCTTTTTATTTGAAACAATCTTTTATTCTTTTTTTATCGTGCTAGGCGCTTAAGTGCTTCCTTTATTAACTCTTCTGTAGATAAATTGTGTGTGTCAAATTTATCAAATACTTTTGAAATTTCGCTTTTGTTGTATCCTAAAATTTGAAGGGCTTGTCCTGCTTCATTTATTGATTCGCTGTTGTCATTTGGTGTTGTTTCTTCTTCGTCATCTTCAATTGCTGTTTGCGTTTTTAATTTATCTTTTAATTCTAATACCATTCTTTGTGCTGATTTGTTTCCTATGCCTGGTATTTTTGTTAATGTTTTTAAGTCATTTGAGATTATTGCTAAAGCGAATTTTGATGGAGTTATATTTGAAAGCATTGCAATTGCTGTTTTTGCTCCTATTCCGCTTACTTGTAATAATAATTCAAACATTTTTAATTCTTCATTACTCATAAATCCATATAAACTTATGTTATCTTCTCTTACATGGTAATGTGTATATATTTTTACCTTTTCTCCTATTTCTCCAAGCTTTGCCATTGTATGTTCTGAAACATAGATTTTGTATCCTATTCCAGCTGTTTCAACTACTATTGAATCAGTTGATTTTTCTTCTAAAGTTCCTTTTATATATGCGTACATATCTTCCTCCGTACCAAACAAATTTTCTTTATTCTATCATATTATTATTTTTTTTCAAGCCCCAATTTAACAAAATAAATAAAAAGTATATCTTGTTTTTCTATCAAAATGTTATATAATGGTTACAATATTTATTTTAGGAAGGATTTTGATTATGAACAAAGATTTTATTTTAATTAAAGACTTATACAGAAATACAGAAAACTATATCGAAAAATCCGTTAAAGTTTCTGGCTGGGTTAAAACAGTTAGAGATTCTAAAACTTTTGGTTTTATTGAAATTAATGATGGATCTTTCTTTAAAAATGTACAAGTTGTTTTTACTGATAAGTTAAGCAATTTTGAAGATGTAAAAAAATTATCTATTTCTTCTTCAATTATTGTTTCTGGAACACTTGTAAAAACAGAAAATGCTAAACAACCTTTTGAAATTCAAGCAGATACTGTTGAGATTTTTAATCAAGCTGATAGTGATTATCCGCTTCAAAAGAAAAGACATACATTTGAGTATTTAAGAACTATTGCTCATTTACGTCCAAGAACAAATACTTTTAATGCTACATTTAGAGTTCGTTCAGCTGTTTCTTTTGCTATTCATAAATTTTTCCAAGAACGTGGATTTGTTTATGTTCATTCACCTATAATTACTTCTAGTGATTGTGAGGGTGCTGGTGAAATGTTTACAGTTACTTCTGCTGATTTAAATGATTTACCTAAAGATGATAAAGGTAATATGGATTATTCACAAGACTTTTTTGCTCGTCCTGCTCATTTAACTGTAAGTGGACAATTAGATGTTGAAACTTATGCTTTTGCATTCAGAAATGTTTATACATTTGGACCAACATTTAGAGCAGAAAATTCTAATACTGTAAAACATGCTGCAGAATTTTGGATGATTGAACCAGAAATATGTTTTGCTGATTTACAAGATGATATGGATTTAGCTGAGGATATGTTAAAATACGTTATTAAAGATGTTTTAGCTTCTGTTCCAGAAGAAATGGAATTCTTTGATAGATTTATTAGTCCTGGATTAATCGAAAGACTTACTCATGTTGCTAACTCTGATTTTGGTAGAATTTCTTATACAGATGCTATTAAAGAATTAGAAAAGAATAATGATAAATTTGAATATCCTGTTACTTGGGGAACTGATATTCAAACTGAACATGAAAGATATCTTAGTGAAGTTGTTTTTGGTAAACCTGTTTTTGTTACAGATTATCCAAAAGATATTAAAGCTTTCTATATGAAGCAAAATGATGATGGTAAAACTGTTGCTGCTACTGACTTATTAGTTCCTGGTATTGGTGAATTAATTGGTGGTAGCCAAAGAGAAGATGATTTAGCTAAGCTTGAGGCTAGAATGGACGAGCTTGGTTTAAATAAAAAAGATTATTGGTGGTATCTAGATTTGAGAAGATATGGTAGTATCACTCACTCTGGATTTGGTTTAGGATTTGAAAGATTAATGATGTATATTACAGGTATGCAAAATATTAGAGATGTTATTCCTTTCCCAAGAACTCCAAAAAATTGTGAATTCTAAGAAAATGAATGAGAATGGCGGATTGCTGTGTTAAAAGCCCTATAAAAAATCCTCAACGTACTTATGTACGCTTCCGGTTTTTTTAGGGCTTTTGCCTTGCTCTCCATCCATTCTCATTCATTTTCCAGTGCCTTCTTGGATTTTCGCGCTCTTTTTGCTTTCATTTGATTCTGGTTTTATTACCCTATAAAAAGTTCTCAACGTGCTTATGTACGTTTCTGGTTTTTTAGGGCTTGCCTTGCTCTCCATCCATTCTCATTTCTTTTTCAGTGTCTTTTTTATTCCTCGTCATTATTATTTTATGGAGATTATATTTTTCTTGTGAATTTTATCTTAATTCTGCTTTTATGTCTTTTTCAAGTCCTGTAATAATTTTATTCATTACTTCATTTATTTCATCATCTGTTAAAGTTCTATCTCCTTTACCAAATGTTAATGCAAATGAAATACTCTTCTTGTCGTCTTCTATTCCTGTTCCTGTATATACGTCAAATACTTCTGAACTTTCTAGTAATGATCCTGCAAGCTTTTTAATTTTCATTCCAATTTCTTGTGCTGACATTTTCTTATCAACTACTATGCTTAAATCCTTTTTGATGTTTGGAAATTTTGAAATTTCTTTATATTTCATTTTTCCAACTCTTTTGCTTAATAATCTATCTAAATCAATTTCTAAAACAAATACATCATCTTTTTCAACTTTTGGATGAATCTTTCCTATAATACCTACAATATCATTATTTACAGATATTACAGCAGATTGACCTGGATGTAATTCGTCTGGCGTTTTTTCTAAGTTTCTTACAAAGCTGTATCTTCCGTTATATCCAAGATAATCTAAAATTTCTTCTGCTATACCTTTTATTACATAGAAATCAACTTTCTTTTTGTCTAATCCTAAATAATATTCACCTGACATTAATGCAGCTAATTTTTTGGTTTCTGTGTATTCTTCATCTTTTTTCTGAAAAGCTTTTCCAATTTCGAATATTGAAACATCTTTATTATTTCTTGCTTTGTTATATTCATAGATTTTGTAAAGAGCTACTGATAAGCTATGTCTTAATGTGTTTTTATCTTCTGATAATGGAGCTAATAGTTTTACTGTTTCATAATCGTCTTTTGTAAACATCTTGGCGTCTGCTTCTGGTACAAGTACATATGATAAAGTTTCATTTAATCCTAAATCAACCATTTTATTTCTAATTTGTCTTGTGCATTTATCGTAGCTTCCCATCTTTGGCAAAATATTAGGCAATTTTCCTTTTATATTGTTTACTCCATAAATACGTCCAACTTCTTCAATAAGGTCTTCTTTAATTGATATGTCTAATCTTCTTCTTGGAACACTTACTACGATTACCCCATCTTTTACTGTTGCTTTAAATCCTAATCTTCTAAATACATCTAATATTTCTTTTTCTGATATTGTCATTCCTAAAATATTGTTTATATTTTCGGCTGTAATATTGATAATTTTATCTTCTTTTTCTGTTGTATCGTATTTAGCAATATCTCCTACAACTTCTCCACTTGCATATTTTTCTAATAAGTGGCATGCTCTTTCCATTGCCATAAATGTTCTGTTTGGATCTAATCCTTTTTCAAATCTATTGCTTGCTTCGCTTCTTAATATTGCATTTGATGTTCTTCTTACTTTTACGCTATCAAATATTGCTGATTCAATAATAATGTTTTTAGTTTTATCAGTAATTTCTGTTTCTAATCCACCCATTACTCCGGCTAAACCGATTGCTTTTTCTCCATCAGAAATAACTATATCTTCTGTTTTTAAATCTCTTTCAATTCCATCTAGTGTTGTTAATTTTTCTCCTTCATTTGCCATTCTAACTTCTAAGCAATCTTTTAGGCAATCTGCATCATAGAAATGTAGTGGTTGACCTGTTTCTAACATTACATAATTGCTTATATCAACAACATTATTTATTGGTCTAATTCCTGATGCTATTAATCTTGATTTAATAAAATCAGGGCTTTCTTTTATTACAACATTTTTTACTTTTTTAGCTAAGAAAATTGAACAATTTTCTGTATTTACTTTTATTTTGAAAATATCATTTATGTTTTCTTTATTTTCTTTGTGAGATAAATCTATGTCTTTTACTTTTTTATCATATATAGCACCTACTTCATATGCCATACCTAATATGCTTAATAGATCTCCTCTATTTGCTGTTAATTCAAAATCAATTACTTGATCATTTAATTTCATATACGCAATTGGATCTTCTCCAATTGGTGCATCTTTTGGTAATTCGTGTATTCCTGCTTTATCTTCTTCTGTTAAGAATTTGTTGTCTAAACCAAGTTCAGCAATTGAACACATCATTCCATTTGAAACTTCTCCTCTTATTTTTCCACATTTAATTGTTCCACCTGGTAATTGAGCTCCATCTAATGCAACGATTACTTTAATTCCTTTTCTAGCATTTGGTGCTCCACAAACAATATCTAGTACTTCTTTTCCTACATTTACTTTGCAACAATGTAAATGGTCTGAATCTGGATGTTCCTTACATTCTACTATTTCACCAATTACTAATTTTGTTGCATTTATTAAATTACCAGCTTCGTCATATTCATTTCCTGCATTTGTCATGTCTTCAGCTAATTTCTTTACATCTATATCTTCATCTAAATCAACATAGTCTTTTAAAAAATTAATACTTAATTTCATTTTCTTCATCCTTTCTATCAAATTGTTTTAAGAATCTAACATCATTTTGATATAGTAATCTTATATCTGTTATTCCGTATTTAAACATTGCTAATCTGTCTAATCCAACTCCAAATGCAAATCCTGAATATTGGTCAGGATCATATCCGTTCATTCTAAGTACATTTGGATGTACAATTCCTGAACCTAATAATTCAATCCATCCAGTTTGCTTACATAAGTTACATCCTTTTCCTCCGCATTTGAAGCATGTAACATCAACTTCATATGATGGTTCTGTGAATGGGAAGTAGCTTGGTCTAAATCTTAATTCTGTGTTTTGTCCTAGCATTTTTTTCATAAATACTTCAAGTGTTCCTTTTAAATCTGCTAGTGATATATTTTTATCAATTACTAAACCTTCAACTTGATTAAATTGATGTGAGTGTGTTGCATCATCTTCTCTTCTAAATGTTTTTCCTGGCACTATTACTCTAATAGGTGTTTTCTCCTCATTTGCCATCATTGTTCTAGCTTGAACTGCTGATGTTTGCGTTCTTAATAAATATTCTGGTGTGATGTAGAAGCTATCTTGCATATCTCTTGCTGGATGTCCTTTTGGAAGATTTAATCTCTCAAAACAATATTCGTCTGTTTCTAGCTCTGGTCCTGAAACAACATCATATCCCATTGATACAAACAAATCTTCAACTTCTTCTATTACTCTATTTAGAGGATGTTTACTGCCTCTTTTAATTTTTTGACTTGGTAATGTTATATCAATTTCTTCTCTTTCTAACTTTTCTTGTAATTCTTTTTCAGCTAATTCTTTTTCTTTTTCTTGAATTTCGTTTTCAATTTCTTGTTTTGCTGAATTTACTAAGGCTCCCATCTTTGGTCTTTCTTCTAGTGATAAGCTTCCCATTCCTCTTAAAAGTCCTGTTAGCTCACCTTTTTTTCCTAAATATTTTACTCTTAAATCATTTAATTCTTTTGAACTTTTTGAATTTGCAAGTTCTTCTAGTGCTTGTTTTTTTAAATTTTCGATTTCTTCTTTCAAAATATTTACCTCCCTTTATTTTTTAATAACGAATATTAATAATTTTTAAAGTTTTTCATTGTATATAGTTCATAGAACTTTTCTATAATACAAAAAAGCACTTCATCCTGTTATAGGACGAAATGCTTATACATACCGTGGTACCACCTAAATTTATTAATCTAAACTTAACCTTATTATTGCTGTAACGTAGCAAACGTCTATACTTTTGATATAGCGTCTCCAAAGTGAATATTCAATTTAGAATATATAATAAGCTCTCAGCTAATGCTTATTTTCTCTTTCTATATTTTCTCTAAATCTACTTAGCTTCTTCTTAGACTTTAAACTTATGTTTATTATTGTAACACCATTATTACAATTTTTCAAGCTCTTTTAGCTAATATTAGAAATTATCCAATTCCCATTGTTTTGAACAAACTCAACTTTCATAGTTTTCTCTTCATTTTTATCTTCTGCCATATTCTCCTCCACTAATCCTTAGTAGTAATTTTCTCTAGTGTTTTGGCTATATTTTCTTCCACATATTCATCTTTTATTTTTATTTCAATCTTATTTTTCTCATATTCATCTATTCGCTTTTTTAAATTGTTAAATACATTTCGTTGTATTTGCTTTGTTGGATTTAATTTTCCTAAGAAAAATCTTGTTGCTTTATTAAATATCTTTGGCCCTTTTATACTTTCTTTTTGTATTCCTTTTTCTCTAGTTTCAAAAAGTGATGTTAATTCATCCTCTTTTTGAAGTATTCTTTTTTTGATTGTTGTTTTTGTTCTTCTTATTTTTTGTTCGCTCTTAGCTATTTCTTCTTCCATATCATAAATTTTTTCACTTATCTGATCATCGCTATTGTCTACTCTTTCTCTAGCTAAATTTTCTTCTTGTTTAGCATAAAACAACTTGGCAAGTATTTTCTTTTGTTTTAATTCTTCTTCTAAAATTTTAATATATCCCATTACAATCTGTGAATCATGATACTGTGCAAGTTCTGTTAAATCATTTTCATATTTCTTCATGATTTCCTGATATTCTTTTTCCACTTCTGCATATTTATCTATGTTTTCAATTACTTTTTTGTTAATTTTTATTATTCCATATGAAATTGCTGCATTTTCATTTTTCACTTTTTTGTCTATGATTTCTTGACTTTTCTTGTATTGAATTGCAGCAGAAATAATCGTTTGATCTTTTGTTAGTTTTTCAAGTTTTTTACAAAGATTATCTAATCTTTGATTTTCTACTTTTTCCATATTCTCCACAATACTAAAAAGTCCTTTCATTTTAATTTTTTTATTTCTTTTTTTATTTTGTTTTTTTCTTTTTCTACTTTTTCTAATAAAGCTTCTAGTTCTTCCATATTCATTAAATCTAAATTAAATACTTTTTTGTTGACTGCAATTGTTCCTAATCCCATTTTTCCTCCTATCGTAATTTAAGCGGACTCAATTTTATATAAGTCCGCTCTTTCTTTGGATTCTAGATATTTATTTCTTTTTTCTCTGTTCCATTTATTTTTACTCTATATATTGTATAGTAATAAGGTGAATCTTCTACTTTGTCTGTATAATATATCCATTTTCCAACTACTGCAATTATTACATTTGCACTTGATAAATCTGTAACTTTTTCTATTTTCTTTCCATTTATTTTTTTCTTATATATTGCTTGCTCTGATTCTTCATTTACTGCATAATATATCGTTTTTTCATAAATGTTAAATGTCTTTATTTTTCTTTCAATTACCTCTTTATCTGTATTATCTTTTAAATTCAATTTCATTAAATATTGATTAGCTTTACTTATATAATATACATCATTTCCAACGATTTGGAATGAATCAATTCCGTTTCCTATTTTTTCTATTGATGAACCATTCTTTTTCATTCTCTTAAATTCATCATCTTTTGTTGTATAGTATATATATTTTCCTGAGATTTGAAAATATGAAATTTCTTCATCAGCTACTGGTTGTCTCTTTTGGTCTTTTATTCTAACTTTTTCAAGTTTATTATCTGAGTTTAAGAAATAAATCCATCCGTCACTTACATTTAAAGCATCATTTCCAATTGAAGATGTTTCAATATTATCAACTAAAATTTCTTTTTTTTCTCCATTTGGTTTTATTTTAACTACTTGTCTAATGTAGTTTCCTGTTTTTGATGGGTTAATTGCTAAGTAATATAAATTACCTTTATACATATTAATTGATTTTACATATTCATTTTCATCAATTAATGTTGCCCCTCCTTTAGAATTTATTTCATATACACCATTTTTCCCTGAATCAGGATCTGTGATTATTGTACTACTTACATACGTTTTTTTACCTTTTCCAACTGCAAATCCAGAGTTTCTTAAATTTCCCGTAACTTTTCCTGCACTACCAACTGTTTGTCCTAAAATAATTGATGATATAATTGTTATTACAATTAAAGCAATTATTATTATCGTAACTATGCTAAGTACTTTCTTTTTTTGGTCATCCAATGTACTAAATTTTTCTGAAACTTTTTTTAGAAATTCGAATTTTTCTTTTTTCTCTTCCATTTTCAATCCCTCTCTTTTTCTTTTGCATATTAATATTATATATTTAACTTAAAAACAATGTCAATTAAAATCTAATTATTTTAAGTATAATACTACTCTAAAACCTACATCTAGATTTGATCCATCTGATGTTTCTGCTCTTGAAGAGATTGGATACTTGTCACCATCATTCCAATGTCCTCCGCCTCTACCTACGTGATATTTTTCGTGTTCTCCACTCTCTTCTGTTGTGTATTCCCAAACATTTCCTGCCATATCATATATATTATTAGTTTGCCATCTTTCGTTACTAGCTGTCTCAACAACTTTTCTAAGTCCATTTGGACTATTTTGATAATTTCCATATTCAACTGAATCGTCAATATTAGTTCCAGTTTGTCTTAGCCAATTGCATACTGTATCCCAGGCATAACTATTAACTAAATCTGTTTGAAAGCAATTATTTTCATCATACATTTCTTGTGATGCCTTTCTTGCTTCATCCCATACAATTTGAGTCCAAGGTAATATTCCCGCTTTTGAAACTGCTTTGTTTTGACCATTTATACTTTCTTTTCCTGCTTCATATCTTGCTATATAAAATCCTTTGTAATTTCTTATCGAATCATCAAATTCTTCATTATATGCATTTATATCTCTTAAGCTATATTCTTCTAATGTTGCCTCTTCTTCCTTTTTAGTTTTCTTATCATCTGTTTCCCCATTATTGGCAAATAATTGTCTATAGTAAGAATTATAATCCGAAACTGGTACCCATACAAATTGATTCCCCTCTTCATCTTCTATAACAGCTCCACTATCTGAATTTCCAGTTACATATTTAAATTTTGGTGGAATTGGAATTGTGCTTTCATCTTCTGTTCTTGCATATGTATTTTCTTCATTTTCATCTGGTTTTGGGCTTGCTACTGCTGTATTGTCTTCTGTATTGGTAACTTGATTTTTGTTTTCTATTGTATTATCTCCTGTTGTACTATTCTCGTTACCTTTGCTCATTGTTGTTCCATTATATACCCTAGTTTCTTTTCGTCCATTTAGTACTATAATTCCTGCTAGTAATAATATTACTAATGCTGTAAGTGAGCCAATAGTAATAATAAATACTTTTTTTCTCATATTCATATTTGTTCTTATGATCCTTTCAAATATATGGTGGAGATGAGGAGAGTCGAACTCCTGTCCAGAATTTCATCCATATAAACTTCTCCGAGTGCAGTTTGTTATTATTTCTCATTCTAAAAAAGTTAACAAACAAACTTGTTTAGAACATATCTTCTAAAATCCCTTTATTACCGAAGAAATAATAAATTCGTTTCCTACTAATCGGCGCCTTATCTAAAGCTGTAGGTTGCTAAAGTAAGACGTTGCTGCAATTAGGCAGCAAATGCTAATTCGTTATTATCAGCGTTTATTTTTAATTTGTACCTTTTTAGGTGGCCAGGTACGTCCACCACTCGCTATCTATACTTCAAAAAAGCTGTCGAAACCTTTACATCCCCATAGTACTTTTTTATTATATCATTATTGCTCTAGTTTATACAATATTTAAATCTTTTTTTTACAAAATTTTAATCAAAATAACTACTTATCTTTTCTAAACCTCCAAAATTTTGTTGTTTAAATATTTCATATGCTACTATTGCAACAGAATTTGATAAGTTTAAAGATCTTATTGTTTCTCTCATTGGTATTCTTATTGTTTGATCTAAATGTGTTTTCAAAACATCTTCTGGTAGTCCTTTTGTTTCTTTTCCAAATAATATATAAACATCTTCCATTTCAGAATAATCAACATCTGAATAAACATGTTTTCCTTTTGTTGTTACAAAAAACATATTGTTTTCTTCTGGTTTGTATTTATTTAAAAATTCTTTGAAATTTGTGTGTTCTTCTATTTCTAGCTTGTTCCAGTAATCTAGTCCTGCTCTTTTCACTTGTTTTTCTGAAATATTAAATCCTAGTGGGTATACTAGATGTAATTTTGCTCCTATTGCTGCACAAGTTCTAGCGATATTTCCTGTATTTTGTGGTATCTCTGGTTCTACCAATACTATATGCATTTTCATTTTTCTTTTTCTCCTTTTATTTATGATTTTATATTTTATTATTTTTACGTTTTAAAATCAAGTTTTTAAATTTTTTTGTTTTAATTTTTCTAGTGTTTTCAAGGCTTATAAGAATTCAAATTTATTTTTTTGAATTTTTTTAAAATTTTGTATTGACAAAGTAAAGTTTAACGTTGTATAATATCACTTGTCAGCAGGACATGCAGGTGTGGCGGAATTGGCAGACGCACAGGACTTAAAATCCTGCGGGACCTAAATCCCGTATCGGTTCGACTCCGATCACCTGCACCAAAAGAGATGATGTTTAATTCATCTCTTTTTTTATTATCTTAATCATCACTATAGCCAACTATGCAGTAGAAAAAATTAAAGTAGCTATAAAATAACTACATATTTCGTTTCATTTTCGAAAAAAGAGCGACCCAAAGTGGGTTGCTCTTTTTCAATTAAAAAATCTTTTGTTAATAAAATTAAAAGAGTGCACAAAAAGGCACTCTTTGTATTTATTATTCTTCTGCTGATTCTGTTTCTGGAGCTTCATAAGCTTCTAAAATAGCTTTTTGAATTTTTTCTCTAGTTTCAGCATTGATTGGATGAGCTATATCTTTGAACTCTCCACTATTTGGGATTTTTCTGCTAGGCATAGCAATGAATAATCCATTTTGTGATTCGATAACTTTGATATCGTGAACTGCGAATTCGTTATCGAATGTTACAGAAGCAACAGCTTTCATTCTGTTTTCTGAATTTACTTTTCTTAAACGTACATCTGTTATTTGCATTTGAGCACCCCTTCCAATGTTTTTAAAAATTATACATACATTATATATTATTACATATGTACAATTATTATATTCGCCAAAAAAGTTTTTTTTCCTTCTTTTAATTACATCATTTTTTATATTTTTTTATCACGATTATTTTTATTACACATATTATGTATAAATCAATAAATTTAGTTGAAATTTTCTAGAAAACATTATATAATTTGTTATGCTAAAAAATAAAAACGGAATTAATATTACTAGAACTAATTTTTTCAATTCTCCGTTTTTAGCATGTGAATGATTTCTTACTAAAGGAAGGGTTAAAATGAGAGTTAGAATTAATAATTTAGAAAATTATAAACATATTCATTTAATTGGCGTTGGTGGTGTTAGTATGAGTGCCATTGCTGAAACATTACATTCTTGGGGATTTAATGTTACTGGCTCAGATACCGCTAAAAGTCCATATACTGATAAACTAATTAAATCTGGTATAAAAGTTACTATTGGTCATGATTTAACTAATCCTAAAAATTCAGATTTAATTATTTATTCAGCTGCTATTAAGGATACAGATCCTGAAATAGTTCTTGCTAAACAATTCAATATTCCATTAGTTACACGTGGTGAATTCGTTGGATTTTTAACAAGAAAATATGAAGAAAGTATTTGTGTTTCTGGAACACATGGAAAAACAACTACTACTTCAATGATTTCATTATGTTTCTTAGAAGCAAATTTGGATCCTACAATTCAAGTTGGTGCTATGCTAAAACAAATTGATGGAAATTATACTGTTGGAAAAAGCGATTATTTTATATTAGAAGCTTGTGAATACATGGAAAACTTTTTACGTTTTTCACCAAAAGCAGAAGTTATTTTAAATATTGATAATGATCATTTAGATTATTTTAAAACTTTTGATAACATAAAAAATGCTTTTGAAAAATATGCTAGATTAATTCCTGAAGATGGTGTTCTAGTTACTAATGCTGATGATCCATCATGTCTTGCATTAAAAGATGCTGTAAAAGGTAAATTCATTACATACGGAATTCAAAATACTTGTGCTAATTATGTTGCAAAAAATATTAGACATAATGCTCTTGGATATTCTGAATTTGATGTATTTTGTAGTGGAAAGTTTTATATGCATGTTAGATTATCTGTTGCAGGACGTCATAATGTATCAAATGCGTTAGCTTGTATTGCTCTTTGCTCTTACTATGGAATTAATAAAAATGTAATTTACTCAGCACTTCTTAAATTTACAGGTGCTAGTCGTCGTTTAGAATATGTTGGATCTTATCATGGTGTTTCAATTTATGATGACTATGGACATCATCCGACTGAAATTGTTGCAACAGCTAAAGCAATTGCAGATAAAGAATTTAGAGAATCATGGGTTATTTTCCAACCTCACACATATAGTAGAACTAAAAATCTTTTAGATGATTTTGCTCGTGCACTTCTTTCTTTTGATCATGTTATTGTTACAGATATTTATGCTGCACGTGAACAAAATATTTATGATATTTCTTCTTTAGATTTAGTTAATAAAATTAAAGAATATAATAAAGA
>ULQE01059148.1_pt1 | contig 19449 bp, 9 predicted proteins | sample 1954171 | NCBI WGS metagenome assembly ULQE01 (sample SAMEA4835647, study PRJEB28245) | human gut metagenome | biome: gut microbiome; material: fecal sample | place: Denmark | collected 2008
TGAAAAAGGTTACGATCCAAACCACTAAATTAAAGGCGAAAGCAGTTGGTACAAAAGCATTTGCAAAGATTCACAAAAAAGCCGTTGTGAAAGTGCCAAAAGCCAAGAAAAAGGCATACAAAAAATGGCTGAAAAAGCGTGGAATTGGTGGAAAACAGAAGATCACAGGCGAGTGATCCGTAACGATAGAAGATAAACGATTATGATGGAGGAAAATATGCTTAGAGAAAATTATTTTTATAACCGGAACCAGCAAAACCGAAATCTGCGGAGATCCCTCCGCAGACGGGCAAAGAAAGTGATCAGCATCGTGGCATTGGCGGCGACGCTGGTTACGAGTATTCCATTTGCGGCGTATACCGATGCGTATGCGAAAGGACAAACGACACTGGACGAAATGAAAGCACTTTCGATACCGACGGAAAATGCCATTACCTACAATCTGGCGGATGCGTCGCTTATAACGAATAAAACGTTTATGGATTACTATGGCGAGAAAATGACGGTAAAAGTCATCGAGATCAATATTACAAAAGATGGTAATTATGTGATCACAGGAAGCAACGAGATCAATGGTGAGTTGATCGACACTCATATCACAGTGGCAGAGGGAGTCGAGGCAAATATCACCTTTGATGGGGCGACGATAAAGAATCAAACCAAGTATGCGGTGTGTTCACAAAGGACAAGTATCATATATAATCCGATATTTCCAGTGATGGATATTTTTGGAAATGCCAATATTTACGTCGAGTCAGATTCAGAACTGATGTCTGTGGGGGCAGAGGAAAACCCGGTTATTCGTGTGACCGGGGAAATGACGGTAAAAGACAGCGAGGCGGTCTTGAAACTTATACCGGGGGCAGAAGAGAACAACCCAGGTGAAGACAAAATGGTAATTTGTGGTAATATGACTGGCGCGATACAGCCGACTGGCAGCCTGACGGTCGAGGGTGGAAACCTTGATGTCACGGGATACATCAAGTCTATCGACAAGTTTATAATGACCGGGGGAACAATTACATCAACGTGTCTGCGTGAGACCGGTACGCTGACAGCAAATGATATTACGATCCTCGGGGGAATCTGGAATCAAAGCATTATCACTTATGGAAATAGTGAAAGTAAACTATTTGAGGCAGACAGAACGGTACAAGTTAGTGGAGGAAGCATCCAGGTAAAATGGATTATATCAAATCCTCGTGATGTCGTGGCATTTTCTTCTCCGAGTACACATATTATCGGGGGAAATCTTAAATTGGGTGATGGATTTGTGCTTGAGGATACGTTGGATGCGTATGGAAATGAGACAAAGCTTTTTGATCTGACAGGCCTTCCGAAAAATGCAGATGTGGAAGAGGTCAATGGTTACCCGGTCGAGGGGATACAGACGACATCGGACGGAGAATGGAAGAATGCCGCACTTCCGTGTTGTTCCAATTTGATTAAGATGAAAAATGGTACGCTGTATAAATTCAATTATGAGTATGACAGTGAAAATCAAAAAGGAACGATGGCGGCAGATACGGAAAATTCACCGGTTGTTCACGATGTCACATTAAAATTGACAGAAGAAGATGGTACGCCGATCGGGAAAAAAGAGATTCAGGCAGTTGACGGTTTTACGATGAAGTCAGAATACTATGACGGCAAAAATTATTATACGTATGTTGATGACAACGGGAAGCAGCTTTCGGAGATTCGCATTGAAAGCAGCTCGGAATTCACACTAAAAAAGAGCAGCACGGTAACTTTGGATGGGAAACCATTTGCCGGAGAGGTGCTGCCGTCAGACAGCATGTATATGTGGAAAAAGAATGATTATGTTTACGCTATATTTTATCCGGGAGATCCGATACCGTCAGGGAACAATATTGTATTGGAGCGAGTGCCATCCGTTCAAAAAAATGGCGAGTGGTATGTGAAATTGCAATCGGAAAAGGATGTAATGCAGATTCAGGACATGATGCAAATAGATAATACGATCAATGTTCTTCTGGATGCAGATTTTGATTATAATAAGGTGCACAACTACCTCCCTGGTTTGCTTGGATGGACGAAGTATTATGGCGTTTTCGATGGAAATAACCATACCATTTCAAATGTGAGAAGGTCCGATACGGGTTATGAGGTTATCACACCGCAAAATTTTGGCACAATTAAAAACGTACACGTTAAGAATATATCAGATAAATGCTATGGTGGTAAGCATACTCGTCAGGGGATTGTCTGTGGAGACAATTATGGAATCGTTGAAAATTGTTCGGTGGAAAGTGCTGTGATTGAAACCGTGGCGCAAAAGGAAAATTCTATTTATGGTAAAGTAATGGAATACGGTGCTCTCGTCGGTGGAAATTTTGGTACGATCCGGGGATGTTTTGCCAGCGATATTACTTTTGATGGAGAGGGAGTGACCTGGCCGCTTGCCCACGAACTTCCGTATAGTACGATCGAAAATACATATTATGAGGCAGAGGTGGAGTCCGGAGATGCCGCAAAGACGGCAGAGCAGTTTGCTTCCGGCGAAGTGTGCAGCCTGTTAAACAAGGGCGTGACGGACGGAAGTCAGATCTGGTATCAGAATATCGACAACGACGCAGAGCAGGATGCCGCTCCTGTGGCAGATACTTCCCACGGAACCGTTTATTATGGGTATCAGGGCTGTAAGACGATGGGATATTCCAATACCAAGCTGCCGGATACACCACGGCATAAACTAAATTATACGGCAGAGGGAAATGTACTGACCGGCGTATGTACGGATGTTTCTTTGCATACAGTAACGATGACATTGACGGCAGAAGATGCGACATATGATGGAAAAGAACACAAAGCCGTATTAAATAAGACCTACAGCGATACGTGGAAGGAAGCAGATACAGACGTTGATGCGAAAATTATCTATACGAGAGACGGCAAACCGACAACTGATCTGACGAGCGCGGGAACGATCAAAGCATCTGTGACAATGGGCGACGCAGCGGCCGAAGTGACATATACGATCAAAGCCACTCCAACCCCGACACCGACGGCAACGCCGATGGCAAGTCCGTCAGCAGCCCCGACGGCGACCCCAACCGTAAGTCCATCCGTTGTGCCATCGGCAGGTCCGACGGCAACGCCGGCAGGCACGAATCCGGGAAGCGTCCCTTCGACTGATCCGTCAGCGGTTCCTACGAAAGCACCGGGAACTCCTGCGACACCGGCACCATCATCCGCATCGACGCCAGCTCCGGCATCCGAGCAGTCAAAACAGCCGCAGGCAAGTGAGAGCCAAAAGAGCGAGCCAAAAGGGTCGAAATTGAAAAAAAATGGAAATAAATATATGGTAACATCTGCCTCGAAAAAAACTCCGACGATTAAATATACCGGCAGCAGTGATAAAACGAAGAAAAAGGTAATCATTCCCAAGACGGTTACAATCGATGGAGTGGAGTATAAGGTTACTTCGATTGGCAAGAAGGCATTCCGTAACAATAAATCCTTGAAAGAAGTAGTGATTGGCAAAAATATTACGAAGATCGAAACCAAAGCTTTTTATGGATGCAAAAATCTTCGCCGGGTTACGTTTAAGACGACGACGCTCAGCAAGAAGAGCGTAGGCAAAAACGCGTTTGGAAAGATTAACAACAGAGCCAGTTATCTTATTCCTTCGGAAAAATTGAAGAAATACAAGAGATGGCTCAAAAAACGTGGCGCAATAAAACAGCAGATATTCCGAAAATACTAGGAAACAGGCTTGCAAAAACCGCATAGATATTTTATAATCCCGTCTTTGACAGTTGTTAGAATGAAAAATCGCTGTATCCCTTATGCTTATTGGGCTACAGCGATTTAATTCGTTGTTTTGAACGATAGTAATTTATTTTTTTTCTTTTCTTATTTTTCAAAGCAACAATTCTGTAGTCATGTCGACAATTCTGCAAAAAGATTGAAAAAAGTATAAAAATATGATAAATTTAAGAGCAAAACATTAAAAGGCGAAAATGTATGGAAATGAGACTTGGAGGAAAATTATGAGACGACAAAATTATTTTAACAACAGAAAGATTCGCAGACAGGCAAAAAAAGTCATCTGCATTGCAACATTGACGGCGACGATGCTTACCAGCATTCCATTTGTATCGTATACCGATGCGTATGCGAAAGGACAAACGACACTGGAGGAAATGAAAGCACTTTCGATACCGACGGAAGATGCTACTACCTACAATCTGTCGGATGCATCGCTTATAACGGACAAAACAATCGTGGATTATTTTGGCAGGGAGACGATGGTAAAAGTCATCGAGATCAATATTACAGAAAATGGAAATTATAAGATTACGGGAAGCAATGAGATCAATGATGCGCTGATCGATACCCATATCGTGGTGGCAGAGGGAGTCGAAGCAAACATCATTTTCGATGGTGCCACAATAAAAAATGATGACCGGTATGGTGATGATGTAGATGGATGTGGATCCGTTTTGTACAGTCAGTTGTTTCCGATTTTGGACATTGAAGGAAAAGCGAATCTTTATGTAGAAAAAGATTCTTCCCTTACTTCTGCGGCTGTGGATAACAATCCGGTGATCTGTGTAACCGGAGAGATGACCCAGCAGGAAGGTACGGGAAGTCTGAAACTTGCTGTGGGAAGCGGTGAGGGCGTATATTCGCAGGAACAGGTAATCTGTGGATACAAAAACGGAAAGTGGGGAAACGTAACAATAAAAGGGGGAAAACTGGATTTTACCGGAAGCATCTATAATGTAGATCAATTTACAATGACCGGAGGAACGATTACGTCTAAAGTGGATGAAGATCAGGTTATTATGGCGAATGACATCAATATTTCCGGGGGTGTATGGAAACACAAGCAAGGGGGGGATTCGATGCCTTCAGAGATAATAGGGGCGTATGACAGCATTACGATTTCCGGGGGAAGTCTGAACCTGCTCCGGGGAAAAGAGGCTGGTAGTTCCTGTCGTGCGTTCGGCGGTGACAAAGTCCGTATCATAGGGGGGACGATACAGCGTGATGAAAGCATATATATTCAGGATGCTCTCGATGCCTATGCAAACAAGCTGGATGATTCGTTTACTCTTGAAAATCTGCCGGAAAATGCCAATGTGAAAGCAATTAACGGAGTGCCGGCAGCAGGTTTAACTACGACACCCGAAGGAAAACTGGAGAATATACCGCTGCCAGACGCGTTCAATATTATTGAATTGGAAAAAAATGGAAATATTTATCAATACAAATATGCAGCGAAATATGTAGCGGACACCAAATCAATGGTGCCGGATACGGAAACGAAAGTATACGATGTTACACTGAAATTTACCGATGAAGATGGCAGCACGACAGAGAAAACCGTTAAGCTTGCCGATGGTTTCAAGATACAGGGGCAGTATTTTGATGGCGTGGATTTCTATGAGTGCCTGGATGCAAATGACGCAGTGGTTACGGATACAAATCCGTTTACCATAGGCGAAAGCAATATAGAACTGACGCTTAAGAAAAAGACGGCCGTGATCACCGTAGATGGGAAGGAAATTGAGGAAAATGTGGTTCCCGAAGGATCGATATATGGAATACTTCCGGATGGCGGAGAGAAATGGACACAATGTGCTGACTTGGCTTATCCGGGAGATGTCATGAAGGAGGATACACGACTGGTAACCATCCCATCCCAAAAAAGAGAGGGCAAATGGTTTGTTGAGCTTGGAAGCACGGATGAGGTTTGGTGGGTTAAAAACCAGATTCGTAACAATAGTTCGTTAAATGTTGTGTTAGTGGATGACCTGGATTTAAAAAACAAGAAAGCACAAAGTCTGTTTCCCGAATATTATAGCTTTTATTATGGTATATTTGACGGAGATGGTCATGTAATTAAAAATATGGAGTGCAAAGAGTTGTATGTGCTTCCCGAACGAAATTATGGTGTGATCAAAAATGTGCATTTTAATAATATTCGCATTCAGCAACCTCGTTCGAATACGACGCGAAGCGGTATTATCTGTGGAAATAACTATGGAACCATCGAAAATTGTTCGGTTGAAAGTTCTGTGATTGAGATGTTAGGAGAGGTTCAGGTTGGTGGGCCAAATAAAGAATTGTGCGAAGGATTGAATGTATACGGTGCTCTCACCGGTGCAAACTTCGGTACGATCCGCGGATGTTTTGCAAGTGGCGTCACATTTAGCGGAGATGGAGTCAGCTATCCGATTGCACAGGATTTTTCAAAGAGTAAACTGGAAAATGTGTATTATCAGGCAGAAGTGGAGTCCGGAGAGATTGCAAAGTCAGCAACGCAGTTTGCGTCCGGCGAAGTGTGCAGCCTCTTAAACCGGGGCGTGACAGACGGAAGCCAGTACTGGTATCAGAACATTGACAATGACGCAGAAAAAGATGCGGTTCCGGTGCCGGATCGTTCGCATGGAACGGTATACAGCGGCTATCAGGGGTGTACAAAGGCATATTCCAATACCGAACTGTCCGATACCCCATCTCATGAAGTGAAATATACTGCTGAAAATAACGTGCTGACAGGGGTTTGCAAAGCAGATCCTTCACACACGGTAACGATGACATTGACGGCGGAAGATGCCGAGTACGATGGAAAAGAACACAAAGCCGTATTAAATAAGACGTACAGCGATACGTGGAAGGAAGCAGAGACAGACGTTGATGCGAAAATTATCTATACGAGAGACGGAAAACCGACAACCGACCTGACAAGCACCGGAACGATCAAAGCATCTGTCACGATGGGCGGGGCAGTGATTGAAGTAATGTATACAATTAAAGCAGCACCAACCCCGACTCCGACGGCAACGCCGATGGCAAGTCCGTCAGCGACCCCGACCGTAAGTCCATCCGTTGTGCCATCGGCAGGTCCGACCGCAACGCCGTCAGGCACGAATCCGGGAAGCGTCCCTTCAGCTGATCCGTCAGAGGGTAACAAATCTACCGCGACACCGGCACCAAGCGACAAATCCGTCATTGCACCGGGCGAAACCAACGCACCGGCAGCTGCCAAGGCACCGGAGACAGCAGGAACGAAGATTGCGTCAAAAAAAGGCGACACCTACAAAGTAACCGACACTTCCGGCAAAATACCGGAAGTCGAACTGACAAAGAGTGCAGCCAAAAAGAAAGCAAAAACGGTTGTAATTCCGAAGACGGTAAAAGTGGATGGTGTGAACTATAAAGTGACAGCAATTGCGGAAAAAGCATTTGCCGGCAATAAAAAACTGAAAACGGTTGTGATCGGAGCAGATATCGAGAAAATAGGGGCAAAAGCATTTTATAAATGCGTAAACCTGAAAAAGGTTACGATCCAAACCACTAAATTAAAGGCGAAAACAGTTGGTGCAAAAGCATTTGCAAAGATTCACAAAAAAGCCGTTGTCAAAGTGCCAAAAGCAAAGAAGAAGGCATACAAAAAATGGCTGAAAAAACGTGGAATCGGCGGAAAACAGAAGATAGTGACAAACGTATGATCGGTGTTGCAGAACAACTTCAATATTATCGCGGTAAGCTGGAAGAAATGTGTAAATACGACATAAACTGACAATATTCGCTTGTCAAAGCACCATAGATATTTTATAATAATCATTAGACTGGGACAACCGGTCTGGTGATTATTATTTTTTTTGAAAAAGGAAGGCGAGGAGTATGAATCGGAAAAGACTTGCAATATTGCTTATTATTTCTATGATCTTTTCATTTGTTCAAATACCGGAGAGTGCGCAGGCGGAGACGCAGCAGGGAGAACTGACGGCGCAGAGCCAATATTCGGCATCCAATATCACAAAACCATTAAACATTAAATACAAAGACCGACAGGGCGTTTTATACACATTAAACAATCAGGATCTTACCGCCAAAGTGGCTTCCGATAATCGAAGTTGTGATTTCTCGGACGTAGATGGTGTCTATGAAATTCCGGCAAAAGTGACGTTTAAAGGAAAAGAATATGTAGTACGCGAAGTGGAAGAAGAGGCGTTTCGTGGTGTGAATTTAAAAGAAGTTATTGTTCCGGATACGGTTGTGACAATCGGAGATTTTGCTTTTAGTACTTCGACATTAAAAATATTATCGCTGGGATTGAAGGTAAAAGATATGAATCGGTCTGCATTTTTAGCTGCTTCCTGCGAAATTTATATTAATGAAAATAATCCTTTTTTTAAGTTTGTGGGTGATGTGCTCTACGATATGGGAGAGATGAGTGTGGTGGCATATCTTGGCTCAGGAGAAAAGGATTCGCTTGTTATCATGGATGGGACGAAATCCGTGGGACCATTTGCGTTTCAGGGTGCCAAAATTGACAAAGTTTACCTTCCGGATACGGTAGAATGCTTGGGAAAATATGCATTTAATGCTTGCACAATGCGGTTTTTGGATACTTCGCATGTAAAACGGATGGAGTCGGATTGCCTGGAAGAATGCTCGAATCTGCAGAACATCTGCCTCGGAGAGTTATCGTATCTGGAAACGAGCATAGGAGATGCCATCGGTGCTAAAAACGTTAAAAATGTATATATAAAGAATAGCATTAAGCTAGGAAGTAATTTGAATGGATTACGTAACGTTCAAAGTATAATTGTAGAAAAAGGAAATTCTTTTACCGCAGGTTTTGCAAGTAATCAAAATCTTAAATATCTGATTATTCCGGATACTTGTAAGACATTTCGCTGTGATTTTTTAAAGAGGGCTTCGAACTTAACAAAATTATACATGCCGGAAGCTATTGCAACATTAGAGTGGAATGATAGCAAAGGGGCGCTCACATCGTATTATAAGACAACCTGGTGTGCGAAATCCGACAGCACCGCGGCAAAGTTTGCGCAGGAAAACGGGTTCCCTTATCAGAATATAGATGAGCATACGCATGAATTGGCTTCGACCGTTTTTTATGAGGATGAGTTTATAAAAGTAACAGGCCAATATTGCGAAGAGTGTGGATATGGGACGGATACTTCGTACGAATGGAAAGAATTGGCAAAATATCCCAAAGAACAGAGCCCGACGCTGGCTCCGACGACGGCACCGGATGCAGATGAAATTGTTCAGCTGGATGAAGAAGGAAAAGATAAATATGGCATTCCATATATTGTGGATGATGCGACGCACACAGCGACAGCAGGAGCGGAAGGCTGGGATGATTATGTATATCAGGGAGAAAATGATGGTGTAGTAGAACTTCCGGCGTACGTTCAAAAAGGAAATGATGTGTATTCGGTGACAAAAGTGGGAGATTTTTTGTTTGAAAACAATGCCAATCTCCAGTCGCTCACAATCCCGGATACTTACGTACAGATTGGTGAAAATGCACTTAGTGGAAGTGGGATAAAGCACCTTTATATCGGAAAAAATGTAAAGACAATCACCAATAATACATTAGGCAGAATGGACAATCTGGAGGAGGTCGTGCTGGATGAAAAAAATGGCTATTATCTTATGTGGAATGGAGCGATGTACACTACGGATCTGACACATTTGATTGTCTGGCCGGCACAAAGAGGTGGCGCATGCTTTGTGCCAACTACAGTCGAACGGATCGAAGATTATGCCTTTGCTTCGTCTAAAATAACAGGAGTTTATTTCCCGGCAAGAGAAAAGAATGATAAGATTGAAGTTGCTGCGAATAGTTTTATTAATTGTGAGAAATTAAGCTGGGCATGGTTTAACGGTCCGTTTTGGTATGAAGGAAAATGCCTGTTTCAAGGCTGTAGTGGATTGGAGACGATTTTGTATGACCAGAATAAGATATCAGGTTCTTACTCGGGATTTCATTTAGCAAATATGTTAGAGAAACATTCAAGTGTGAAGAATCTGGTCCTTTTTAATACTTTGCCATATCCTTTATCAAATCAAATTTATATATCAAAACTGCAAAATCTGTTCATGCCGGATATAGTACATGTTTGGAATGATTTCTTTTATGGGATCGATTTTTCAACGTTGAAAAAGTTGTATATTTCGAAAGAGTTGGATAGTATTAGTGTTGGATTTCGCAATGCCACAAGTGATTTTCTGATTTGTTCTGAAAGTGAAAAAGCGAAGGATTTTGCAGAAACAAAAGGATTCTCGTATATGGATCTTTCTGAGCATACGCATAATTTGCAGGAAATGGTCTTTTTTGAAGATGATACTTGCAAAGTAAGCTGCCAGTATTGTGAGGAATGTGCTTATAGTGAGGGATTTATTGCAAAAAATAAAATGACGGGAGTGGAAATGTCTGTTCCGACAGCGACGCCAAGTGCTAGCCCGGTACCAGCGACAGCGACGCCGAGTGCGACGGTGACACCGAGTGCAACTCCAACCGTAACTCTGCCGGCGACAGCATCTGCGACGCCGAGTACATCGCCAGCGGGGACACCGGACTCAGTAACTCCGACACCAAGTGCGACGGTAAAGCCAAGCGCGGCTCCGGTAACCCAAACTCCTGCGGTGACGGCGACTGCAAAACCCGGCATGACCCCAACGGTAACTCCGCCAGTGACAGCATCTGCGACGCCGAGTACATCGCCAGCGGGGACACCGGACTCAGTAACTCCGAAACCAAAAGCGACGGTAAAGCCAAGCGCGGCTCCAACATCGACGCCAAAAGCGACGGCATCGGGCAAGCCGAGTACTTCACTGGCGGTTAAACCGACTCCGAAGACCGGGATAGTAAATCAGACGGCTGCACCGTCTGCAACATCGGCGGCAGATGACAGTCCCGGACAAGATTTGCCGGGAAAATCCGTAAAACCGCCTGCCTGGAAAAGGATTCATACCAAGGACAATCGGAGTATTATCCTGCAGTGGAAGGTGGTACCCGGAACGAAAACTTATAAGATTTACCGGTCGGGAAAAGAAAAAGGAAGATATACAAAAATTGGAAGCGTATCAGCTTCGAAATGTTTGTTTAGAGACAGGAAAGTAAAGGCAGGTCGAACGTATTATTACAAAATACAAGCCGATAACGGAGCCTTTTCGAACGTAAAGAAATACGCGGTAAATGGGATGACAGCGCCGGAGGTCACAGTTCGCAAAAAAGGCTCCGGAAGGAATGTTTACCTGGAGTTTCGCGTAAAGAAATACAAAGGAAAATACGTTGAAATTTATATGAAAAAGAAAAATAAATTTGTACGTATTTCATTGAGCGAAAATAATATTAAAAAATACAAAGGAAAAATGAAACTCAGATGTCTTCTTAAGAATAAGACGCTGTCCTTTAAAGTCAGAACGTTTGATAAAAAGAAAAAGGCGAAAAAGTACAGCGTATATTCTAAAATACTGACGGTGAAGGTGTAAAATTCACTTGTCAAAGTGACAGAGATATTTTATAATATTGATGGTGACGCTGGGAAAACCGGCAGATTTACTAGTTATAAATCAAGGAAAGTACGGAGGTAACGGAAAAATGGAAATTGTATGTTTGGACTTAGAGGGAGTTTTGGTACCGGAGATCTGGATCGCATTTAGCGAGGCGACAGGAATCCCGGAATTGAAAAAGACGACGAGAGACGAACCGGATTATGATAAATTGATGAATTTCAGACTTGGAATTTTGAAAGAGCATGGACTTGGCTTGAAGGAGATTCAGGAAACCATCGCAACGATCGATCCGATTCCGGGAGCCAAAGAGTTTTTGGATGAACTTCGCAGCATGACACAGGTTATCATCATCAGCGATACATTTTCCCAGTTTGCCGGACCGCTTATGAAAAAATTAGGATATCCGACGATATTCTGCAATGAACTTGTTGTGGCAGAAGATGGCGAAATTACAGGATTTAAGATGCGCTGCGAACAGTCAAAACTGACGACAGTAAAGGCGTTGCAGTCCATCGGCTACGATACGATCGCAAGTGGAGACAGCCACAATGATATCGGAATGATTCTTGCAAGTAAAGCCGGATTTTTGTTTAAGAGCACGGATGCAATCAAGGCAGAATATCCACAGCTTCCGGCGTATGAGACATATGACGAACTGATGGATGCGATTAAGGAAGTATTGTAGAATAAAATGAGAATGAATGAATTACAGCCGGGGCAATGTGCCTACATACAGGCAGTAGAAGGCGAGGGAGCACTTCGCCATCATCTGCTTGATATGGGGCTGACACCCGGTACAGAGATTACTTTACAAAAGATTGCTCCGATGGGAGATCCGGTCCAGATTAAAGTTCGTGGCTACGAACTGACGCTTCGGCTGGAAGAAGCACAGAAGATTGAGATTGATGGAATCCATCCGGAGGAAACCTGCAATCCGGAAAAGGAACGGGCATATCAGGCAGTTCCCCATCCGGGAGTAGGAGAACTGGGAAAAGCAAAAAAAGAAAGAGAAGAAGATGAAGCAAGAAGACTTCCCAAGGGAACGCCGATTCGGTTTGCCCTTGCCGGAAATCAAAATTGTGGAAAAACCACGCTTTTTAACCAGCTTACCGGGGCAAATCAGCATGTCGGAAATTTCCCGGGTGTGACGGTAGACCGGAAAGACGGTACGATCCGCAACCATCCGGAGGCAACGGTAACAGATCTTCCGGGCATTTATTCCCTGTCCCCCTATTCCAATGAGGAAATTGTGACAAGGGATTTTTTGTTGGATTCTAAACCAACGGGTATTATTAATATTGTGGATGCATCAAATCTGGAACGAAATCTTTGTTTGACGATGCAGCTGATGGAACTTGGAATTCCGATGGTACTTGCACTCAATATGATGGATGAAGTGCGTGCCAATGGGGGATCCGCGCGTGTCAATGAGTTAGAGGAAATCCTTGGGATTCCGGTTGTGCCGATTTCGGCAGCAAAAAACGAAGGAATTGATGAACTTATCAGCCATGCTATGCATGTAGCGGAATTTCAGGAGCCGCCGGGAAGAATTGATTTCTGCCCGGACAGCAAGCAGGAGGAGGATCCAATCGGAGCGGTGCATCGATGCATTCATGCAGCAGTACATATGCTGGAGCCCGAGGCAAAGGCAGCAGGACTTCCGGTTCGTTTTGCAGCGACAAAAATGATTGAAAATGATTATCTGATCGAAAAAGAGATGCGGCTTTCCGATGAGAAAAAGCAGGCATTTCGGCAGATTATTGCCGTGATGGAAAAAGAGACCGGTTTGGACCGAGAAGCGGCCATTGCCAATATGCGATTTACCTTTATCGAAAATTTGTGTAAGAAGACACTTGTGCGTCCGCATGAGAGCAAAGAGCATCACAGAAGTATGATGATTGACCGTGTGCTGACAGGGAAATATACAGCAATTCCATGCTTTATCGGTATTATGGCATTGGTGTTTGCGATGACATTTAATTTTCTCGGAGCCTGGCTGTCAGATCTTATGGCTCTGGGTGTCGATGCTGTGATTTCGTGGATCGACAAAGGTCTTACTGCAGTCCGGATTAACCCGGTTGTGCATGATCTGGTGGTTTCCGGAATCTGTCAGGGTGTGGGAAGTGTACTTAGTTTCCTGCCGACGATCGTGACATTGTTTTTCTTCCTGTCAATTTTGGAAGATACCGGATATATGGCGCGTGTGGCATTTGTCATGGACAAACTGCTGCGAAAGACGGGATTGTCAGGACGGAGTTTTGTGCCGATGCTGATTGGATTTGGCTGTTCGGTGCCTGCTATCATGGCGACGCGTACGCTTTCGAGTGAGCGTGACCGCAAGATGACGATCCTGCTCACACCATTTATGAGCTGTAGTGCAAAATTGCCAATTTACACGTTGATGATCAGTGCATTTTTCCCGCGAAAATACCAAGCACTTGTGATGGTCGGACTGTATCTTTTTGGAATTGTATGTGGCATTTTGTATGCATTGATCTTGAAAAAGACAAAATTTAAGGGCGAACCGGTGCCGTTTGTGATGGAACTGCCAAATTACCGCCTTCCCTCTGCAAAAAGTGTGGTGCAGCTGATTTGGGAAAAGGCAAAAGGATTTATCCAAAAAGCATTTACCATTATCTTTTTGGCATCGATCATCATATGGTTTCTGCAGACATTTGACATTCGGCTTAATGTTGCAGAATCAGCGGACGAAAGCCTACTGGCAATGATTGGAAGCCTTGCGGCGCCGCTTTTTAAACCACTTGGTTTTGGCGACTGGCGCATTTCCACGGCATTGATTACCGGATTTACAGCCAAAGAAAGTGTGGTATCGACACTTACCGTTCTCCTGGGAGGAGATGTATCGCAGATACATACGTTATTTACCCCATTTACGGCATTTGTTTTCTTAGTATTTACCTTGTTGTATACGCCGTGTGTGGCGGCGGTCGCTACCGTGAAAAGGGAAATGGGAAGCAATAAAGCCGCATTTTTGACCGTAGTGGCACAATGTGTGATTGCGTGGGTGGCTGCATTTGCCGTACATGCATTAGGATTTTTGTTTTAGAATGAAGATAAAAAAGGTACGAAACGAGTTGAGGTTTCGTACCTTTGTTGCAAAAGCTCAAATCTAGTTTAGTGCACGCACCGCCCTAGTAAAAACCTCAAACGATTTTTGTTCTGTAATGAATATTATATCAATTAGTGAATCCCATGTCAACGATTCGTTTTAGAATTTGATTTTACTGTGAAGAAAGTCACGTATTATATACGGTGGTGTTGGTTTGCTGGAAAAAAGTGCAAATAAGGTCAAATATATGAGTGATATTGTATGCCCCAGAAGACGAAAAATGTAATCCAAGTCAAAAAATGTTCCCCACAGTCTCCTGATTTCTCCCAAATTTTACTTAACTTTTACACAAATAAGAATTGGATTATACAATGCGGTGTTAAAGTTAAGGAAAATGAAGGAGAAAAGAGGAAAATACTTATGAACGAGACGGCGAAAATTATATTTGGTTTGGTGGGTGGACTCGCAATGTTTCTTTTTGGAATGAATTCCATGAGTGATGCATTGCAGAAGGCTGCCGGGGAAAAGATGAAAAAAGTTCTTAGTTTTCTGACAAAAAATCCGTTGATGGGTGCGCTTGCAGGAGCACTTGTTACGGCGGTTCTGCAGAGCAGTTCGGCGACGACGGTTATGGTGATCGGATTTGTAAGTGCGGGACTTATGAGCCTGCCGCAGGCGATATCCGTTATCTTTGGCGCGAATATTGGGACGACCATGACAGCACAGCTGATGGCATTTAAAATCAGCAATTACATTTATCCCATCATATTTATTGGATTTATGCTTCAGTTTTTAGGAAAAAAGGAAAAAGTAAAAAATATCGGAATGGTCATTTTGTCATTTGGATTGCTCTTTGAAGGAATTGAGATCATGGGAAGTGTTATGAAACCGCTGGCAAATAGTCCGATCTTTGTGGATATGATGGTTCAGGTAAAACATATTCCGGTGCTTGGCGTGATCTTGGGCGCCGTGATGACGCTGGTTGTGCAGAGCAGCTCGGCGACGATCGCGGTCCTTCAAAACTTCGCATCGCAGCCAATGCCGGATGGCGTGACAAGTGTAATAGGACTCACCGGAGCGATTCCAATCCTGCTTGGCGACAACATCGGAACGACTATTACGGCTCTGTTAGCTTCGATCGGACAGTCGAAAAACGCCAAAAGGACGGCGATCGCGCATAGTATATTTAATATAAGCGGAAGTATTGTTTTTGTATTTATCATTCCGTTATTTGCTAAATTTGTACAGTTTATATCGCCCAAAGGAAATGAAGTGGATGTCATTTCAAGACAGATTGCCAATGCGCATACGTCATTCAATGTATTTTGTACGGTTGTTTGGCTGCCACTTATCCCGGTTATGGTGAAAATTGTCACTACAATCATTCGCGGAAAGGATAAGACTGTAGTGATGGACCAGGCACCGCAGTATCTCGACGACAAAATGATCGGCAAACCGCTGCCGGCGATGTATCTTGTGTCGGAGGAAATGAAACGTTTGGCAAATTACAGCGAGATGATGGTAAGTGCATTGAAAGACAGCATCAGCGGCGTGGGCGGAAGTTATGCGAGACAGCAGTATGAAAATGCGTACCAGACTGTAAAAGAACTTCAGGAGTGTATTTCCGTATACATTACCAAGTTGTTTTCGAGTGGAATGCTCACGGAGCAGCAGTCGGAGCAGACCGCAGGATTTCTGTTTGTGACAAATAATATTGATCGCATCGCAGACTGGTGTGCGGATATTGCGGCAGCGAGTGATGACATGCAGCTGCAGGGAAAAGACCTTTCGGATAAGGCAGTCACAGAACTTCGCCAATGCATTGAAATTGCGCAGAATCTGTTTACGGAGTCGATGGATTCGGTGATCAATGGGGATTCTTCGGAGGCGGAAATTGTCATTAAAAACCGCAGTAAGATGCGAAAGGCGCAGAAGAAAAATACGAAAGCGCATTTGAATCGTGTGGAAAAGAAAATCTGCGATCCGGCATTGACACAGGCGTATTCAAGCATTCTCTACAATCTGGATCGTGTGGCAGATAACTGTGTCGGCATTGCGGAGGAGACGATGGATGGTGTCGTATTTGCCAAACTGGAAGAAGAGCAGATGGAAGAAATGAAACTGGAATTGGAGGCAGCCGTATGATCTTCACGCTGGGAGCATGCCTGCAGGAACAGAAAAAGACAGATTTACCGGAACTCGGGGAGGACATGCCTTCCCGGGTTTTTGTGACGACAGAAGCGGGCGCAAAGGCTGCATTGGAACAGGCGCAGATGCGCTATGAAGGGGAAGTGCAGCTTTCGGACATCGGATTCTGCAAGGTGGAAAACCAGCAGGAGTGCATGATTGGGTCGTTTTATATCCCGAAACTTCTTGATCTTTTGGGAAAACGGTACGCTATTCTTTTCTTTGTCAACGAGAAAAACATCGTGCTTGTGGATAACAGCGATTTTTCGTATCGTTTGATCCGACGCATTCAGCGGAAAAACAGGAATCGCGAAATGACGAAGGAAAAATTCCTTTATTATTACATTACGGAATTTATTCACCGCGATCTCGAATTATTGGTTCAGTATGAAAAACGCTTAATGGAGATGGAAGAGCGCATATCGGAAGGGCATGCGGCACATTTTCTCAGCGATTTTTCGCCGGTCCGCAAAGAACTTTTGACGCTCCGCAGTTATTACGATGAGCTTATGGATCTCGGACGGGAATTGGAGACCAATGAGAATGGTTTTTTTGCCAAAAAACAGACAAAATATTTTGGCACTGTGACGGACCGCGCCGACCGGCTTATGTCAAAGACGGTGCATCTTCTCGAATACGCCGGACAGGTTCGGGACGCCTATCAGGGTTATGTCGATGCCAGGCAGAATGCCAATATGCAGTTTTTGACTGTGATATCGACCATTTTCTTCCCCCTCACACTCATCACGGGATGGTATGGCATGAATTTCCAAAATATGCCGGAATTGCAGAGCGGGTATCCCGGCGTGATCTTTGCCAGCGTGCTTGTTGTGTTGCTATTGATCCTTTATTTTAAAAGAAAGAAGATGTTGTGAAAAAATTTTGATTTTCTGCATATACTTGGTAAAAAAGCCGGGAGGCAGACTTGTGACTTGTACAGAAGCGATTTACTCGGAACAGGTATTGGATTATATTGTCTCTTCATATATCCGAGAAGAGACGTTGGTGGAGAGATACCAGCCCACGTGTTACAGCCGGATCGGCGGCGGTGGAACGATTGTATACCGAGAGGAAAACAGGATTGACAGTCAGACGATCAATCAATTTGGCTACGGCACCGTGCCACACGTATATGGGCTTATGGGATATGAAGCATTGGAGGCTGCCGGCGTGATGCAGATTCGCAGGCAGCCGTATTTGGATTTTTACGGACAGGGTGTGATCGTGGGATTTGTTGATACGGGCATTGATTTTACGCATGAGGCATTCCGTAATGCCGATGGAACGACGCGCCTTCATTCGATCTGGGATCAGACGATCCGCGAGGGCGGCCCGTCCCAGTTTGATTATGGCCGTGTGTTTTCGGAGCAGGAGATCAATGAGGCGTTAAAACGGGAACAGCCATCTTCCTATTTGCCGACGCGCGATGATATCGGTCATGGAACATTTTTGGCAGGCGTGGCAGCAGGCAACGAAATCCCAGGTAAGGAATTTTCGGGCATTGCACCACTTTCTCAGATTATTGTTGTCAAATGCAAAGAGGCGAAAAACAGTTACCGCGAATATTACCGCGTGCCGTCAAAAGTTCCCTGTTATCAGGAAAATGATATTATGGCAGGAATTATGTATATTTTGCAAGTGGCGTATTCTCTGGGGCGACCGGTCTCAATCTGCGTCGGCATGGGGAGTAATCTTGGAAATCATGACGGAGCCTCTCCGCTCTGTCATCTCATCGACATCAATAATATGGCGGGGGCAAGTATCGTCGCCTGCGCCGGAAATGAAGGTCCCGTCGGGCATCATTATGAAATTACCAAAAAGGAAGAAGAAATTCAGATCGACGTTGCGAGAGCGAGTCTTGGATTTGTCTGCGAATTGTGGTGGCAGACTCCCGGAAGTGTGTCGTTTGATGTGATTTCGCCAGGAGGAAGTTCGCTGGGACTAACCCGGGCAGAAGATGGTTTGCAGCGGCAGAAACGGTTTCCCATCGAAAATACAAATCTTGAAATCCGAACCGGCCGCGTGCAGGGGCAGACGAGGGATCAAGTGATCTTATTCCGCTTCGAGGACACGAAGCCGGGTGTGTGGAAAATTATCGTCACCTCCCGGCAGGAGTATCCGCACTACCATATGTGGCTACCTATTACCCAATTTTTGGAAGGTGAAACGGTGTTTACCCGTCCCAATCCGGACACGACAATCTGCGAACCCGGAAACGCCAGAAATGCGATTACAATTTCTGCTTACAACCCGGTCAATAATGCTTTTTATGCGCAGGCAAGCCGGGGATTCACGCCGAATGGCATCATCAAACCGGATGTGACGGCACCGGGCGTCGAAATCTTTGGCCCTTATCCCCGTGAACAATACGGCACAATGACCGGAACCAGCGTCGCCGCCGCTGTCACGACCGGCATCGCCGCACTCTTTTTACAGCAGTTTAGTGTCGCTGAACTCAACGGAAACATCGTGCCGGAACTCTTGATCCGGGGAGCCACTCCGCGAGGCGAGGAGTATCCGAGCCGGGAGTGGGGATATGGGACGGTGGATGCGTATGCGAGTATTACTTTTGAGTGAGGGGACCATCGGTTTTCGCCTCGGGATCCGCTCGCGCTTAGAGAACGCACGCAGCGGTGCATGAGGGCGCGAAGTACGCCCTCTATGCACCGGCGGCGTTCTAAATCCCTCACGAAAACCGATGGTCCCCCATAAGAACTAAGGGGGCACCCCAGAGGGGGGAGGCGGGTTGTGCAGCGACACGGGTTGCCTTTAGGGCGGGCAAGAAGTTGGAAAAGCAACGTAAAAAGAGGAAGATGTGAAATTGGGTTGCCTTTTTTAGCTTGTGAAGCGGGAAAAGGCAACGAAAAAAGAGGAAAAAG
>ULQE01057773.1_pt1 | contig 18871 bp, 18 predicted proteins | sample 1954171 | NCBI WGS metagenome assembly ULQE01 (sample SAMEA4835647, study PRJEB28245) | human gut metagenome | biome: gut microbiome; material: fecal sample | place: Denmark | collected 2008
TAGCTATCCGGGTTGATAGGAAAACCATAGTCGTTGCAGATTACAAAGTCATTCCCACGCAAATCCAGAAGCGACTGTGCGTACTTAGCACCTTTCTTTTCCAGATTTTTCTGCCAGCTTGCACCCATCAGCTTTTTTCTGGACTTCCACTGTTCGTGATAGTCCTTCAAAAAGGCCATGAACTCCGGGGCAACATCCACATCACGGATGTTGCTTTCTTTCGTTGTGGTAAGCTGATAGCCATAATTAGGAAAAACCAACAAAGATTTTGACACATGGATTGTTCCATCACGGAAATTTACATCTTTCCATGTAAGACCAGCCAGTTCTCCACGCCGGACACCAGTGTTCAGTAGGCACAAAACGATTGCCTTTTCCAGCATGGAGCACTCTTTCAAAGCTGCTTGTAAGGCTTCTACTTCATCACTATGTAAGCAATCTACAGATTTTCCTTTTCGCCCAGATGCCTTTATCATTGGCATTTGAAGCGAAGTTCCGTAGTGGTCATTGGAATAATTCAGCACCGAACGAATAAACAGATTGTACTCTCGCATCGTCTTTTTCGTCATGGGGCGGCGGTCAATCTCCACCTCAAACATCTGCTCAACGGTCTTACCCAAAGCCATTGCCACCTGTTGTGCCGAGTCCAAAGAAACCGTTTCACCACGGAAAATCCGCTCAATGGTTTCCTCTCGGATTGTGCAGTTTTTCGCTATTTTAGGGCAAGACACTGTTTTGAACTCTTTAGATTCCGGCTTCAAAACCGCACGTTTGTAAACGCGTGCATCACTATCTTCCAGAAAGCGAATGACTGCATCGCAGTCTTGCCGGGTAATCGCCCCAATCGCTTTTTCAGAAAATTCCGGGTAACTTTGGATACGTTGAAGATACTTTTCTTTTTTCAAGCTAGTGTTCTCTTTGTTGCGGTTTGCGTCATAGTCACCTTTCAGACGAACCGAAGGAGCCATCCGAGAACGGTTTGACGCTATGTACTCCTGCGCCACTACTGCGAAGGTCTTTCCTGCGTTGCTGGCTTCTTTATCGGCCTTTTCCTGCTCCTGCCGCTCAAATTCAGCGGCGGCAGCTTTTGCAGCAGCGTTGCGCGCACGAGCATTTTTCAGTTCGGTGGGGTCAAAATCGAACCGTCCATAACGGCGTTCGATTTTACCGTTCACCAGAACATTTGCGATGAGTTTATAATAGCGAGGTTTCTTTTTGGGTTCTCGCAATTCAAACGATGCCATATATTTACCGTCCTTTCTGTGTGGTGGTTATCTCTGTCACGATGAGTATAGCAGTTCAGGCGGTTAATTTTTAGGATGTCGCAGTTCATGCCCGCATCCTTGACAAATTAAGAAGTTGTCGTTCCACCGTTGAAGTAGTCAGCCATCTTTCCGAGGTTGATATACCATTTGATACCTGACTGAAATGCCATGCCCGGAACCTCCCGGCAAAGGCGGCGGATGTAATATTCAGGCAAGCCCATACGCTGGCTGGCCTGTTTGATGCTGACGATCTGCGGCAGGACAACTGCTTCACTCTGGATTTCCGGCGATACCATCACTTTTTCATTCATCGACATCCCTCCTGTCCCATTCATTGATTTCCAAACTGTTCATCAGGGCTTCTTCAATCCGGCGCATTTCATTCCGCGTAGTCTGCCCTAGGAAACGCTGTATGCGGCTTTTATCTATCGTGAAGATCTGTTCCAGTTGAACCACAGACGGCTTCTCAAAGGCCGTATTGTGGGCTATCAGAACGTGTGTGGGCTGGTATCTCTTTTTTTCGGTGCGGGAAGTCACCGTCGCCACGATAAGGGTAGGCGCATAGCGGTTTCCCACATCGTTTTGAAGAACGACTACCGGGCGAGTGCCGCCCTGTTCCGAGCCGATGTGCGGCTCCATGTCTGCATAGTAAATGTCCCCTCTGAGGTATTTCCAGTCTTTTGGTATGATAGCTATCAGACCTCCTATCCTTCTATATGTAGCAAAAGCCGCCCGTTTTGGCAGGCGGCTCTTGCAGGAAAAAGGAGTATGCCGATAAAGGCGAGAGCATCAACGTTTTACAGGAAGGCTCAGAGAACGGCTGGAGCCATTGTAGATCTCCAGAATCTGCTTCATGTGGCGGTCTGCGATATTGCCGGTATCCTTTTGCGCATTTTTGGTGATGGTCTTGGGGTGGACAGCACCCAGCCGCATAATCAGCCGCTCCCGGCTGTACTCATCGCGGTACATTGCCACAAAGCGGGTAACGCCGTGGAGGATGCCGGAGAGGAACGAATCGGAATCGCCCCACCATGCCTCCACGATGATTCTCAGGGCTTCCTGATAGATGTCAGCACCATAGTTCTTGTAAATATAATAGGCAGAGCGGATGCAGTAGATTTTCCACTCGGCACGGATGCCATCCAGTGCAAAAGTAGCACCAGTTGCTTCCGTAGCAGCAACAAAGGCACAGGCGTCCTCATCTTCCGCCACGATGTCAGCACGAAGCCGCTCACCTGCGGTCAGATCGGTGGAAATGCCCGTCTGAATAGCAAACAGAAGCGCCTCATCCTTTTTGGAAAGGCCGTGAAAGACCTTGCAGAGAATCGGGAGGTCATGACCACCGTTGCAGGCGATACGCGCTTCGATGGTGTTCTGGCCGTCAAAGACATGATAGCGACCATCACGGTAGCTGACTCTCGGTTCGTTGGCAACGTACTCCGAAAAGGTAGCGGAAATCTCCTCCACCTTTTTGGTACGCAGGACGCGCTGATATTCAGCGCAGGGGGTCAAGAGTGCGCTGTCAATGTAGCGCATCTCGCAAACACATTCGGGCAACTTGGCAAGGTTCAGATTAGAAATCATCATAGCACTCTCTCCTTTATCGTCTGAAGATAGGCTGAAGTGTCATCAATCAGAGAAAGAATGGCACTTCGGCAGTCGTTGTCCTCAAAAACATCGGGATAGTCTTTGAATACGAGATTCCAGCGGCGGATAAAATCCTCCTTTGCGCCCTGAACTTCGCACATCATAATCGAGCCGTTTGCAACGGTTGTTTTATGGTGGCGGTTGTCAATGGATTGCTGAAGTCGTTTTCGATCTTCGTCTGTAAGACAGCGTTTGTGACCTTGGATACTCCTTTTGAAATCCGGGGGCGAATTGCTCACTGGCTCGATTTCATCCTCGGTATGGACTGCATTGGAATCAGGAGCATCGTCGGCAGCAACATCGGCTTTTTCCGGGCTTGTTGGCTTCTTTGCTTTCCTGTCCTTCTTGGGTTTGCGTAGCTCCTTGATGATGTCTGGGATTTGTTCTTTTGGGGTTTGCGCCAAGGCAGTGATCTCGGCATCAGTTGCTTTGATATGCCCGGTTAGGATTTCTTCCATTGCACCGGGAACAGCAGCTTCCGCCGCATCAACGCCTTTTGCGTATTTTTCTGCTCGTTGCACAAACTTGGAACTGACACCATTTTTGTTGGCAATACGTTCACAAGTTCGTTTTTCGGTTGACCTCATGTGGACATTTTGTCTACATGAGGTGAATTTCCCGGATTCATCATGTTCTCTATGTGTTGACCCACCCACAGAAAGTTTTTCATTTTCGTAGGTTTTCCCCATCAAGAACTTCCGGCGTTCCGGGTCAAGATTTCTGCGCCCCAACTGATTCTGACAGATCCATGCCAGTGCAGCGTAACGGTCAGGCAACTGGATTTCCTTCACTTCAAAAGTGATTTCCGGGTGATGCTTGAGGATGCGATACCGGGAATGTCCATCCAGTATGTAGCCGTTCCAGATAATGAGCGGATTCAGTAGCCGCCGCTCCTGAATCATGTTCTGCTCTAAGATGTGTTCCTCCTCGGCGTTCAGCGGCGGGATCTTGCCCTGAAACTCCGGGTCAATCTTAAGCGCATTCAGATTCATCATCAAACCGTCCCTTCTTAAAGTAGGTGGTTTTCGGACTGGTGGGCTGGATGTAATAGTCAAACCCAAAGCGGGTCTGGCAGTAGGTGCAAGGCTCCTTAATGGTCTGTCTGGGGTCTGCACGGCGGACGCGGATGCCACGGGCGTTCCGAAAGGCATTCAGGCAGCGGGGGCAGAGAGTAGTCAGGGTCGATTCGTCGGTCTCGTGGGTAAAAGTACGGCTCATAGTCATTACCTCCGTGTCATTAGAATGAATATTCGGTATGGAAAAAGCCCACTGCCTTGATTCAGAAGAATCCCGGTAGTGGGCTTTGGAGTCTTAGTTAAGTGTCCCACCCTATTTGTCCTCGACGCCCGGTGGGGGTTGGAATACACCTCGGTGAGGGGGACTGCACCCTTCCTCTCATTGGCTTTTCAGCCACCCCGCCTTCTTTATGGCCGGGCCGCGAATTACGGAAGTTTCATTGTTTTGTCCGAGGGAATGATATTCAGTTTTCAAGGTACGTCTTACAGCTTCGGACTTCTCCCCGTCTGGGGTGTTGCCCTTGCTGTGACCATAGTTTATCGTAGAATCGAATGCTTTTTAAGGAACTGGTAGTTCCGGTTTTGCGATTTTTTTGAGATTTATTTAGCCAGAAATCGGAACTGCCAGTTCCGGTTTTTCGTAGGAGCGTTGGAAAAAAGCGCACAAAAAAAGAAGCCGAGAATCGCTTCTCGGCTTCTGGGGGATAAACTTATGCAATTTCGGTCTCAATCAGTTCTGTTATCAGAGTATTCAACTCGTCTTTGAACATCCGAATCTTCTTGTTCTGCTTTTTGATATGTGCGATAAGCTCCCTTTCTCTTGGGGTTTCAGTCACACCAATAATCAAAAAGTCTAATGTGGTTTTCAGCAAGACCGCTACTTCCACTAACAAATCTATGGAAGCAGTTCCTTCCCCACGCTCGATTTTTCCTAGGTGTCGGTCGCTGATGTTCAGTCGGATTGCCATTTCTTCCTGCGTCATACCGTTTGCTTTGCGCAGTTGCTGGATACGTTTGCCGGTGGCGTAAGAATCAAAGTACATAAGCCAGCCCTCCGACCACAGAGCAGCGCAGCCAATCGCCACACCACAGGGCCGGAGAACAGACAGACATTCGGCGGCAGCATACTTGACCGCCGGGGCTAGATTTGTACTCAATCAATTTCTTTTTCATGATTCTTCGTCCTTTCTTTGTCGATGATGGCAAGGCGGGCGGAGTATGAAGGAGCCAGATAACATCCTTCATAATAGTAAAAGAGCCGAAACTCTATTGCTATCCATGTAGAATCAGGGAATCGTATTCAGTAAATTCAGAACGGCTTCTTGCTGGTCGGGGCGCAGCACCGACCACCGATCAATGACCTGCATCTGCTGGGGCGTAAGTACCACCGGGACAGACTCGCTTCCCTCTGCCTTTGCGAAAAATTCAGAAAGTGTGATTTGAAAGGCAGTGCAGATCTTCACCAGTGAAGGAATGGACGGGACCGCATTGTTGTTATACCATGTGGAAATGGTAGTCGGCTTCATCTCAGCATGAGTAGCCAATTCATAAACCGACCAGTTGCGATCTTCACGGTAGGCGGTAATGGTAGCCAGAATGTTGTCCACCGCCACTCCTCACTTTCGTACAATAAACTTTTCGCCTATTCTACCGTACTACGCAGAAAATTTTAATCCTTTTTGCCGTATAATAAGTACGAAGTTTGGGAGTGTTGAAATCATGGATAGCCTGTCCACATAGGACGGGTTATATGCTAAAACAAAAGCCGCCCGAAGGCGGCTTGGGATTTTTTATAAGACGAAAAACAATACGGGATAGCTCGAAAAATCCATATAAGCGTTTTAACGCAAAACAGGGTCGGCGGCATCGTAAAGAGCCTGTGCCATGCGGCTGGCATCCTCCGGGGTCATCAGATCCTGCACCACGTTTCGGACGGCGGTTCCTACTGCAAATTCGTATTTCGGAATGGAGAATGGCTCTGGGGTCTGTTTTTTCACGCCACGCTGTCCCAATCCAAAGCTCTTTTTGGAAGTGTTCATCCACGGGAAGATGCTGTAATTCTGGAAATCCTCATAAGCATCCACGATGGGAGAAGTGCCGCCCAGACGAACCAGCAGGGAAGCTACATCCGCAGAGTAGTACCAGCGGAAGAACTGCTTGCAGGCTTCTGCTTTTTGACTGTATTTGGAGATGCCAACAATGCCGCCTCCCAGCAGAGGTTTGCCCCCCGGAATGATGGCGGCACCTACTTTTCCGACCACCACTGAGCTTCTGGATTGAATCAATTCGGCAGCGTGGTTGGAGTAGATGATGGTCATGGCAGCTTGTCCGTCTGCAAATTTTCGGATGCTGTCACCCCACCAGTCCTGCTTGCAGGAGAATTTTTCTAATTCATGGTACTGCGCCATTGCTGCCTGCATTTCGGGATTGTCCAGCCGGATGGTTTCCGGCGTGGTGCCGAAGTGGTCGATACGGGAAAGGTAAAAGGGCATAAAATCGCTTGCGGCAACGGATGCAGAGCCGCAGGTCATGGTGGCTCCGTATTCTGTGGGAGAATCCGGGTTGTACTTACGGGTAAAGAACTCCGCAGCATGAAGATACTGCTCGTAAGTGGTAGGCACCACAAGATTCTCGTGGAATCGCTCATAGTAAGCACGACACAGCTTGGCATCGTGGAATAGGTCAGTACGGTACAGGAAAATCTGCACACTAGGGTCAAGGGGAAGTGCATAGACCCGACCGTTCAACATCGAATAGCTGTCATAGCCGTTTTTGATCAACCGGGGTGACAGCCCTTCCGGGGAGATGGAAAGCTCATCCAGCGGACGAAAGATGCTTTGCCCCATGTCTCCGAACTGTGCAACGTCGATGCGGATCATATCATAGGTAAAATGTGGTCCAATGAGCCGCATCTGTGCCAGCAGATCGTCGTAGGGAACGCTGATCAATTTAACCTTAATACCGCTGTGATATTCAAATTCCGGCAGCAGCTTGCGGAGGGCACGAGTGGACGGGCTGTCCAGTGTCAGCATAGACAGCTCAATCTCTGGCATCTTCTGAAGATCCAAAAAAGGCTCATCAAAGCCCTTGGGCGGGTATAGAAGATCTTTTTCTGCGGGAGTAGATCCCGTATCGTTGGCAAATAGCTTGAGAATGCGGATGCCCAAAAAGCCGTAATCCAAATGATACAGCTTGACGGCTTTCTCCGGCGGGGCGGAGTAGGCACCAATCATGAGGATGGGTGGGATCTTTGCAATATGTAAAAGGCGGAATGCCGTAAGCAGAGCATCGGTGCAGACGGAACTCTGTGTGAGGATCACATCATAGGCTGCTGCGTTTTGCGCCAGTTCAAAGGCGTGGTTCAACGCCAGCTTGTATCCAGAAGAAATGTGTTCCAGCGAGAGATTGCGGGGCAAAAGGCTCTTTCGGAGACTGGCAAAGACCGGGTTTTCGCTCTCGCCGTGGTTTTCGACCCCAAAGTAGGCGATGGAACGCCAGCGTTTTTCCATGCAATATGCGGCGATCTCTGTGCCGATCTGTTTAGTATCAAAAGACATGAACCATTCGTTGGACCGCAGGCTCTTAGGTTTGCGTTCCACGAACACGATGGGGCACTGGATGGAACGGTATTTTTCAAGACATTCTTTGCTCAATGTGGAAATGACGATGAGGGCGCCCAAACCAAATGACCGTAAGTTATCCAGAATGACTTCCTCCTCTGCGGAGATGTCTTCGGTCTGGTACACCAACAGGCTGTTTTGACTTTTAGGAAAATTCAACTGGAGTGCGGCAAAAAAATCAATGTACTTGGTTTCTTTCAAAGAGGGAAGAATGACCGCAACGGTATTGGGCGAACCTTGACGCAGCCGCTTTGCCTGCACATTTGGAACGTAGCCAAGTTGCTGGATGGCTTCCTCTACCAAGCGGATCTTCTCGATGCTGACCTTGCCGGTCTTATTCAGAACATTTGACACAGTACCGTGAGAAACACCGGCGGCTTTGGCGATGTCGTTGATGGTAGGCACGGGATACTCCTCCTCCTTTTTTCAAGATCATGTTGCTCTTTCTTCTATGATGATAGCCTAAAACCGGCAAAAAAACAAGTCAAAAATTTAACAGGGCAAGAAATTGGAACGTGTCACTTTGAAACGTGCCAATAAAAGTCGATGTGCTTTTATTGTGTTCAAGTCATTGTAAAGAATGCACAAAAAAAGTAAACTACCTATGTTAAAATGGTAAAATCGATTGTTTTAGACAAAGATTTTACGCAAATTTGATTGACACAATCCAATTTCGGGGGTATACTGGGCGCAACACGAGGGGAGCAAGCGGCTCCTCCAAAAATGACCGAGGAAAATGAAAAAGGAGAAAAGTCATGAGAAAGATTTCTCGCCGCAGCTTCATCAAGGCTGCAACCTTTACCGCAGCAGCTGCTGCACTGACCGCTTGCGGCGGTTCTTCTTCCAGCACCACCACTGCTTCCAGCACTGCTGCATCTGCCGCTGCTGATAACACCCCCTCCAACAAGGGCACCGGCGTTACTCTGAATGTTTACACCAACTCCGAGACCGACGGTCGTGACGAGTGGTTGATCAATCGTGCCGCACAGGATGGCTTCAAGGTTCAGGTGGTCGGCGCAGGTGCAGCAGACACCCAGAACCGTCTGCTGGCTGAGAAGGCTTCTCCCATCGCTGACGTTGTGTTCGGTCTGAACGCTATCATCTGGGAGTCCCTGAAAGCAGAGGACATCCTGATTCCCTTCGTGCCGGAGTGGGCAGATGAGATCCCCGCCGGTCTGAACGACGACGAGGGCTACTACCACGCAATCGTCAAGCAGGCTATTCTGCTTGTCTACGATCAGAACCAGCTCACCGAGGATCAGGCTCCTACCGATTGGCCTGACCTGTGGACCAAGCCTGAGTTCGATAAGAAGTACGAGTACCTGACCAGTCTGGGCGGCGGCACGGTTCGTAACGTCATCGCTGGTATCCTGACCCGCTATGCTGACCCCAACGGTGATCTGGGCATTGCACAGGAAGGCTGGGATGCCATCGCCGAGTACTACAAGCACGGTGTGCCCAATGAGAGCGGCGTGGATCTGTATGCACAGATCGCCAGCGAGAACAGCACCGTTGTCTGCGGTCAGATGTGGTCCTCCGGCGTTGAGACCCGCGACGAGCAGTACGGTGTCAAGACCGGCTACGCAATTCCCGATATTGGCGTTCCCTACGCAGTTGAGGGCGTTGCCATCGTGAACGGCACCAAGAACGAGGAAGAGGCACAGCGCTTCGTCAACTGGTTCGGCAGTGCACAGATTCAGGGCGAGTGGGCTGAGACCTTCTCCACCCTGCCGGCAAACACCAACGCTGTTGGCAAGGCCAACGAATTCAACCAGACCATCGCAGAGCTGCCCGCACAGAAGATCGACTGGGCACTGGTTGCACAGAACATCGACGCATGGTGCGAGAAGATCATGCTCGAATATATGCCGTAATCATCCCGGCATTCTAAAGTTCGTTCGTTTACAATAATGCGGAAAGGTCGGTTTGCAGATGCCATATAGCGAGCCGACCTTTTTTCGCAGCTGCTCATCATCGAGGTACAGAGCATGATCAAACTTGAACATATCGAAGTAACTTTTGGTTCCTTCAAAGCCCTGAAAGACATCAATATTGACATCCACGAAGGTGAGTTCTTCACCTTCCTTGGACCCTCCGGCTGTGGTAAGACCACGACCCTGCGTACCATCACCGGCTTCATTTCTCCCAGTGCCGGTACTGTCAGCGTCCGCGGCAAGGACATCACCCACACCCCCATCGAAAAGCGCAACATCGGCATGGTGTTCCAGAGCTACGCTCTGTTCCCCACCATGACCGTGTACGAGAATATCGCCTTCGGCCTGCAGGTCCAGAAGATGGACAAGGAGGAGATCCGCAAGAAGGTCGTTGAGATGGGCAAGAAGGTTGACCTGAACGAAGAGCAGCTGAAGAAGAAGGTCTCCGAGCTGTCCGGCGGTCAGCAGCAGCGTGTGGCTATTGCCCGTGCGCTGGTCACCAACCCTGAGATCATCTGCTTGGACGAGCCTCTGTCCAACCTTGACGCAAAGCTGCGCGTCCAGCTGCGTAACGAGCTGAAGGACCTGCAGAAGCGTTTCGGCATCACCACCGTCTACGTCACCCACGATCAGGAAGAAGCTCTGACCCTTTCTGACCGCATCGCTGTGTTCAACAAGGGCGTTATCGAGCAGATCGGCCGTCCTGATGAAATTTACAGCCACTCCGCAACCGAGTTCGTCTGCAACTTCATCGGCGACATCAACCGTCTGACCCCGGAGTTCCTTGCCGGCACTGGTGCAGATAAGGTGGAGGGTGTTGACCCCAAGAAGCACTGCTACATCCGTCTGGAGCGTATGCACGTCAACGAAGCTATGGCCACCGATACTCTCAAGACCGAAGCTGTGGTGGAGGATTACGAGTTCTACGGTCTGTACATTAAGTACACCGTCCGTGCCTTCGGCCAGACCATTAAGGTCATCGAGAAGAACAGCGGCAAGACCCTGTACAAGAAGGGCGATACGGTGACGCTGAGCTATAACCCTGCTGACATCATGCAGTACGAGGGGTGATTTTGAGATGAATGAAAAGAAAAAATTCTCATTTACGCCTGAAAAGCTGTGGGGAATTGCAATTTTTGTGTTCTTCGCATGGTTCATTTTTGCATTTCTGGTATTCCCCAACCTCAACACCGTGGTGAGCGTGTTCTACCAGAACGGTCACTTTACCACCGAGGTCTTCACAAAGCTGATCCATTCTACTAAGGCTATGCGAAGCCTGCGGAACAGCTTGATTCTTGCACCCACCCTGTCCATCACAGTCGGCTTTATCGGCATCAGTCTGGTGCTGATCACCGAGTATTTTGACATCAAGGGTGCCAACATCCTCCGTCTGGGCTACATGACCACCCTGATCTACGGCGGCATTATTCTGGTTTCCGGTTACAAGTTCATCTATGGCAAGACCGGCATCCTGACCACCCTGTTTGCCAAGATCATCCCCAACTTCCCCATCGACTGGTTTGAAGGCTACTGGGCAGTTCTGTTCGTTATGACTTTCGCCTGCACCTCCAACCACATGATCTTCCTCCGCAACGCCATGCGTTCGGTGGACTTCCAGACCATCGAGGCTGCACAGAACATGGGTGCTTCCCAGTTCCGCATCCTGACCAAGGTCGTCCTGCCGGTGCTGACCCCCTCTCTGATGGCTGTCACCATCCTGACCTTCATCACCGGTCTGTCTGCTACTTCTGCACCTCTGCTGGTTGGCGGTCAGGACTTCCAGACCATCACCCCCATGATCCTGACCTTCGCAAACAACGTCAGCTCCCGTCCGCTGGCAGCACTGCTGGCTCTGTTCCTTGGCGTTGCTACCATCATCCTGCTGACCGTTATGATCCAGATCGAGAAGCGCGGCCACTATATGTCCGTTTCTAAGGTCAAGACTACCATCGTCAAGCAGAAGATCCGCAACCCCATCCTGAACGTTGTGGCTCATGTGTACGCTTACTTCCTGTTCCTCATCTATGTCATCCCCGTGGCACTGGTCGTCCTGTTCTCCTTCACCGACTCTGCCACCATTGCAAGCAAGCACCTGACCCTGTCCAGCTTCACTCTGAATAACTACATCTCCATCTTCCAGAAGGCTTCCTCCTACAAGCCCTTCGTGGTCAGTATCGCCTACTCTGCCATTGCTGCTTCCGTTGTGGCTATCATCGTTCTGGTGGCTTGCCGCATCCTGCAGAAGCGCAAGGACCGTTTGAGCGGCGCACTGGAATACGGCCTGCTGATTCCTTGGCTGCTGCCCACTACCCTGATGGCTCTGGGTCTGATCACCACCTACAACACGCCTCGTGTCTGGATGTTCAACAAGGTTCTGACCGGCACCTCTGTTATCATGCTCATCGGCTACATCATCATCAAGATTCCCTTCACCCTGCGTATGACCAAGGCCGCCTTCTTTGCGCTGGATGATTCTCTGGAGGATGCGGCCCGGAATATGGGTGCAAAGCCCTTCTACACCTTCATGCGTGTGCAGCTGCCCATCATCATGCCTACTGTTCTGGCCATCTTTGCCCTGAACTTCAACGGCTTGCTGGGCGACTACGATATGTCTGTCTTTATGTATCACCCCCTGAACAAGCCTCTGGGCGTGTACATCAAGTCCCTGACCGACTCCGAGACCAACGCAGACAACGCAGCACTGACCTTCGTGTACGCTGTGCTGATGATGATCATTTCTGCCATCGTTATGTATCTGGTCTATGGCCGCGGCAACAAGGTGGACAAGAGCGAAGAGTAATCCAATAATTCAGAAATGAGGTATTTGATATGGTCGGCAAAAAAGAATATGAGCAGATCAACGAGCTGCTGAATGCGCGTCTGGATGCCAAAAAGGTTCTCATTGCGGTGCATCGCGGCGCATGGGGCGGCAACATCATCGAGGGTACTGTGCCTTCCCTTGAACTGGCACTGAAAATGGGTGCGGATATGTTCGAGTGCGACCTGTCCAAATCCACCGATGGTGTGATCTATGCTTTTCACGACACGCAGGAGCCTCGCCTGCTGAAAACGGAGCAGAACGTTAAGACCATGACCTCCGCAGAAATCGACGCACTGGAGTTCTACAACAGCATCGACGAGCCCAGCGGAAAGCACGTCCAGCGTTTTGAAGAAGTGGTGAAGTATTTCACCCACGGCGAGCTGTTCAACATCGACCGTTCTTGGCCGATCCTTGCCGAGACCCATGAGCTGCTGAAGAATTACCCCCATGTGGTCAAGCAGGCGATCATCAAGACCCCGGTGAAGGACGAATATCTGGAGTTCTTCCAGAACTGCCCGGTCAAGTATATGTATATGCCCATCGTGTACAACATGGAGGAGCTGCGTAAGGTCCTGACCTACGACAACATCAACATTGTTGGCGTGGAGGCTATTGCTAAGACCGCAGATTCCGAGATGATCGACCCGGAGAACCTGAAGTGGATTCGGGAACAGGGACTGTACATCTGGGTCAACAGCATCAATCTGGGCAGAGGCCACGAACTGAGCGGCACCTACAACGACGATGTAGCCCTCAGCGAGGGACCGGATGCCGCATGGGGCGTTCTGATGGATCGTGGATACAATGTGATCCAGACCGACTGGCCTTCCCTGCTGGCTTCTTATCGGGACGAGAGATTCGGCGTATAACCGATAAAAAGCCCGGCGTGTAACCCTTGAAGGCAGAGACTGCACGGGTCTCTGCCTTTTTTATAAGGAGAGGACCTATGAAATTGTTCTACGGGACTGGAAACCAGAGCAAGCTGCGGAATATGCGAGCCATTCTTGCCGGGATGCCCATTGAGCTTGTCACCCCGGCAGACCTTGGCATCCAGCTCCCTGCTGTGGAGGAGACCGGCGCAACGCCGCTGGAAAATGCTGCATTGAAAGCCGCCGCATACCATGCTGTTTCCGGCCTCCCCAGTTTTTCGCTGGATTCCGGGCTGTATCTGGAAGGAGTGCCGGCAGAGCTTCAGCCGGGGCCTTACGTCCGCCGGGTAAAGGGCAGGGAGCTTTCCGATGAGGAGTTCATTGCATACTATCAGCAGCTGGCGCACCAGTACGGCGGCAGGCTCAAGGCACGGTTCATCAACGGGCTGTGCGTGGTGCTGGATGACCGGCAGCGGAAAGAAGCTGCCGGGCCGCAGGTCTCCACAGACTGGTTCTGGATCGTGGAAACGCCCCACTCTACCCGTTTGAAGGGCTTTCCCATGGACAGCATTGCGGTGGACCCCCGAACCGGGCGGTACTGGGTGGAGGGCGATTTGAAGGACGAGAAGAATGCCAAAGGCTCCACCCTTGCCGCAGGCGTTCGCCGGTTCTTTTCGGAGCTGCTGCAAAACGACTTACACTCTGAGATCGAGGAGATCAACTATGGGACATAACCTTGCACGGCAGCTTCGGACGCTGACATTCGTGCTGGCAGCGGCACTGGTGGTCACCGGATGCTCCGGCACTGCCGTCAGTGAATCCGTACAGGAAGAACCTGCCGTTTCTGTCACCCTGACCGAAGAATGTGCCATGCCCATTCCCAAAGAGCAGGGTCGGGGCGAGCCGCTGGAAGATCTTGTGCCGCAATATGCGGAAGAATATCTGGCAGACCCGCTGCTGAAGGATTCGGTCATCGCATTCCGCAGATGGGAGTGGAACAAGGTCTACTCTGGTCTGGATACGGTGGTACGGGAGAACCCCGACCATCTGGATGCCTATCGCCTGCAGGCTGAGGTCTACCTAATCAACCAGCAATACGAAGCTGCACTTTCTCAGCTGGATCGCATTCTGGAGCGTGACACCACCGATATCCACGCACTGGGCGTTTCCGCCATCATCATGCACATTCTGGAAAATGCGGAGGGTGAGCAGGAACGGCTTGCTGCACTGGAACAGGTGAACGCTAAGGCAGCAGAGGCTGTCCGCTCCATGCTGGAACAGGCAGACACCCTGCTTTACGCCACTTACACGCCCCAGCCCCAGACGGATATGGTGCCGGATGCCATCGCCATTTACGGACAGACCCCCAAAAAGAACGGAACGCCCTCTGCCGGTATGCTCAGCAGACTGGAGCGTGGTTTGGAAATGGCAGAAAAGTACCCGGATGCAAAGATCATCCTCAGCGGCGGCGATGTGCGGACAGAGTACACCGAAGCCTCCGTGATGAAAAACTGGCTTCTGGAGCAGGGCGTGGACGAAAGCCGCATCATTTTGGACGAAGCTGCCCGTGATACCTACGGCAACGCCATCGGCACCCTGAAAGCCCTACAGGAAATGGACGTTCACAAGGTTCTTCTGGTGGGTACCATGCTGCATCTGCCTCGTGCGGTGACTACCACTACCCTCTATGCACAGCATCTGGGCTATGACCTGACCCTTGATTCCGCAGGCGGCGGCGAGACTGCCGTTCTGGACAAGGACGAGGTACACTACGCCTATGTCAATGCTGCCAGAGCCGCAGGTCTGTTCACCAAGAGCGATTATAACAACTACACCACATAAATCTTTATACAAGGGGGTTGAAAAAATAATGCTTCACGCAAGGGAAATCACACTTGGCGCAGTTGTTTTGCGAATTATTATGGCAGAAATCCTTGGCGGTGTGATTGGTTCGGAACGCGGGAGAATGAATCGCCCCGCTGGAATGCGTACCTATATGTTGGTCAGTATCGGCTCCTGTGTGGTTATGCTGATAAACCAGTATGCCTATCAGGTCTATGGTGTTGGCGACCCTGTGCGGTTGGGCGCACAGGTCGTCAGCGGCATTGGCTTTCTGGGTGCCGGAACAATTATTGTTACAACGCATAATCAAATCAAAGGCTTGACGACAGCCGCCGGACTTTGGGCATCGGCGTGTATCGGTCTTGCAATCGGAATTGGTTTATACGAGGTTGCTATCGTTGCCTGCATTGCGGTGTTCTCAGTTCTTACTGTGTTGCATCGGTGGGATTTCTACATGAGAAACCGTACCAATGTTATTGATTTATATATTGAGCTGGATGCAAGCATTTCCTTTGGTGAATTTTTGCGTAACACACGAGAATTGGATTTAGAGTTGAGCGATATTCAAAAAGAAGATCACTCTCATTATGATGCCGAAGTTGTTCCCTTTACGGTTACAATACGAAGCAAAACAAGCCGTACACAAGATGATATTCTCAGTATCATCCGGCGTATGGAAGGAATTAAATATTATGAAGTGATTTGATTGAGGACCTTCAGAATGATAAAAAATATTGTGTTTGATATGGGAAACGTTCTGGTTCGATTTGACCCGGAGCTATTTATGGATCGCTATTCTCTCACCGGTGAGGACCGCAAGCTGATCCGCAACGAGGTGTTCCGCTCGGTGGAGTGGACGATGCTGGACCGGGGCGTGATTGACGAAGAAATCGCAGAGCAGCGCATTCTGCCCCGCCTGCCGGAGCGTCTGCACGATGCCGCCCGTGGGCTGATCGAGAAGTGGGATGACCCCATCGTGCCGGTGGAGGGAATGCTGGAGCTTTTGCAGGCACTGAAAGCAAAGGGCTACCGTCTCTATCTGCTTTCCAACGCCGCCACTCGTCAGCCCATCTACTGGGCACGGGCAGAGGCCAGCAAGCTGATGGATGGTGCCCTGATCTCTGCAGAGGTCAAGCTGCTGAAACCCGACCCGCAGATTTACCGCACCTTCCTGCGTAAGTTCGCCCTTCGCCCGGAGGAATGCGTCTTTATTGACGATACGCCCATCAACGTGGAGGGCGCACTCTACGAAAATATGGCAGGCATCGTGTTCAACATGGATGTCGCTGCCCTTGCCAAGAGCCTGCGTTCCTTGGGCGTGGAATGGTAAGGTTTTGATTGGAGAAATGTTTATGATGATCTGGATCGGTTTGGTGCTTTTGATTTGTGCCGGATTCTCTGCTTATGCAGGGGCATCCCAGTTGGAACGGGCAAAACAACGTGCGAAGTGTTCTTTGGACGCTTTCACGGAACGAAGAAACGGGGTAAGCTGCATTTGTCTGGCAATCCTGTTCGTGATCCTTGGAATTGGCATCAACCTGTGACAGTGCATTTCTCCCGCCCCTATTTGCTTCTTCCAAAGCCTGTCTGATGGGTTTGCTGCGGCTCCCCATCACCGCAGCAGTCCACGGCGGTTTTGAAAGATAAAACTCCTTCATTTTCATTTTCTGCTTAACGGCAGCAATAAGAGCGGGGCCTTGCAAAAGGCTCCGCTCTTGTTGTCTAAGAAAGTATTGCATTTTGAGACCGAAAGAATATACTTATGGTAACTGAATTTCACTATTAAACGGAGGGGCTATGGGAGCCAGCAAACGAGTTTGTCCGAACTGCGGACGCAAAATGAAGCAGCAGTTCGTTGGCCTGTTCCACTGCAAATGCGGCACAAGCTGGCGGCGTGATATAGGATTCTTTGAGCGAACTCCAGACATGGTGTTCTCACTGGAACGCAAAAAAGTTGGAAACAAAGTCAAGCAGCTGCCGACGATACATCATAAGTAATCAAGACCACCAGCCGTTTTTCTGGCTGGTGGGCTTTTTGCGCTTAATCCTCTGTAATGCCAAGATATTGGTCAATCTCCATGATGCCTTCTCCGCTGATTTCCACCAGATCTTCAAAGGGCACTACGGTGTCGGCCACTTGCAAGGTGCGGAACACCGGGTCAATGCGGTCCGCTTTGCCAGTCAGCGTGATATAATTTCCCACCGCCGGAACCTCCGGGTGGGCGGTGTCCTCCTTGAAGTACCGCACCGTGATGGTCATGCCCTTGGTGACTTGCATCAACTTATCGGACAGAGCCGACATTTCTTCCTCGGTCAGAATGCGCTTGGTCATACGCTCCGTGCGCTGCTTTTCTGCGGCAAGCTGCTCGTCGTAGCCACGCAGAGCTGCAAAGGGAGAGAAGATTTTTGCCCGGTTCTGTAAGGTCATGCGGGGATGTTTGCGAAGAGATTCTTCGGTCTGGGGGCGTTCCATCTCTATGATGTCTCCATACTTTTGGGCGGTCTCCCGTCCGATCTTGCTATTTTTGTAGTTTTCCATCCGAACCTCCTGCACTGTGCCCGCCGATCTGCGCATTGCGCTGGCGCATGGTGGCACCTTCCTCGTAGCTGCTGGCTTTCAGCACAGCGTTTTTGCCGTACTTGCTCTTGATGCCCAGCATAGCTTGCTGGAGCTTTTTCTCCTTTTCCAGCTTCTTGGTGTCGGTGAAAAAGTCTACCTGATAAATACCCTCGTCCGGCGTGACCTTGTTGGCGTTGAGGGTGATGCGCCGCACCGTCAGTGCCGGGTCGGTGATACGCTCAAACAGTTTTGCGCTTTCGTTGATGAGGGTGCTGCCCAGATTGGTGGGAGCATCAAACCGGACGGTGCCGTGCGCCGCCTTTGGGATGATTCTGCCGTAGCGGTCGGTCTGGGTCAGACCGCGGTAGCCGCCCTTGTCCATGTTCTCCCGGTCGTAGCCCACTTCCAAAGTGATGGATTCCGTCACCAGCTTCTTTTCGGTGAGCCGGAACATCAAAATCTCTGCCATTTCCCGGACAATGAGCTTGGCCTTGTCGTTGGGGTAAGGGCAGGTCAGCACCTGCCCCTCGCTGATGCTGTTGGTGCTGGGCTTGTAGCTTTTGATTTGCTCCATGCCGCAGGGCTCGTAGCCCCATGCGTGGTCGATGAGAATTTCCGCATCCACGCCAAAAATCTCATACAGACGATCTTCTCCGTGGATGGAAAACCGCGCTAAATCTCCCATGGTGTAGATGCCGTGGGCTTCCAGCCGCTTGACGGTGCCGGGGCCTGTCATCCAGAAATCCGTCAGAGGGCGATGGTTCCACAGCAGATACCGATAGGACTGCTCGTCCAGCTCCGCAACGCGGACACCGTCCTTGTCTGCCGGGATGTGCTTTGCCACAATGTCCATGGCCAGTTTTGCAAGGTAGAGGTTGGTGCCGATGCCTGCCGTGGCCGTGATGCCGGTGTTATACAGCACCTCCCGCACCATAGTCATGGCAAGTTCATGGGCGCTCATGTGGTAGTAGGGCAGATAGCCTGTCACATCAATAAAAACCTCGTCGATGGAGTAGGGGTAAATGTCTGCCGGGGACACATATTTGAGGTAGGTCTTGTAGATTTGGGTAGAAACATCCAGATACCGCTGCATCCGGGGCGGCGCAACGATGTAACTCAGCCCTAGCGCCGGGTCTGCGTTCAGGGCGTTGGCATCGAAAGAGGTGCTGGCAAAGTGATACTTGCCATCCTCTCCCCTGACTGCCTTTTGCTGCCGGATGGCAGTTTGCAGCCGCTGGACGTTGACTTCCCGGACGCGCTGGACGGCTTCAAACAGCCGCGCTCTGCCGGGTATCTT
>ULQE01009322.1_pt1 | contig 18608 bp, 16 predicted proteins | sample 1954171 | NCBI WGS metagenome assembly ULQE01 (sample SAMEA4835647, study PRJEB28245) | human gut metagenome | biome: gut microbiome; material: fecal sample | place: Denmark | collected 2008
CATTTCAATTATTTTATAATCCTCTGGTGCAAATCCAACCATTACTCTTATTTTTTCCATAATGTCTTCCATCTCTTTTTCAGCAATTTTCGTATACAATTTATCAATTAAAATATCAGTCATTGATTCATTATTAATTTTCTTATATTTTTTAGGCAAAGTAACTTTAACAATATTATTTTCCAAATCACATTCAATAACATTTATATTTTTATATGATACTTTTAAATTATAAATCACTCCCAAAATTTGAATTGGTCTTAAACTCATTTCTGTTTTATCTTCATATTCTTCTAATTTTTTCATTATCCAATTTCTCTTTGCTAATACAGCCTCTTGTATTTTTTCTCTACTTGTATACCAAGGAGCACGAACTGAAACTTCTCCATCTTGAACCGAAATATATAATCCTCTATCTTTTGTTTTATTAACACTATATGCTATTACATCATTTTTCATTTCTCATTACCTCCTTGATTTTCTTGAGAACCTTTGTTCGCTATTATTTTATATTTCTAATTCATTTTTGTCAATAGTTTTACGAAAAAATGTTCGTTTTTTTATATTACAAAAAACGACACTTGCAAACCTATTATTTAACTAGATTTACTATATATTCTAAATTAAATAAAATCCTGCAAGTGCCTTAATATCAACTATTCTATTATAATATCTCTTTTTAATAATCCATTTTTTATTGTACCTAAACCTAAAAATTTATCGTTAGTATATACCCTATAAACTCCATCATTAAATGCGTTCGTAAGTTGAACACCATTTAAAAACAATTCTGTTTTTCTAGGACTCAAATTGATTCTTTCTTTTTCTTCAAATATCTTTTCAATAGAAATAACATATTTACTCTTATCATCACTTTGTTCTAATTCAGAAAGAGTTACGCTATCTTTTATTAAAAATTTATCAACTTTTGTTCTTTGTAGTTCCTTCATATATCCTATTGTTCCAAGCATTTCAGCAATAGTCTCACATAAAGTTCTTATATATGTTCCTTTAGAACAAGCCACTCTAAACCTTATCTCATTATTTTCAAAGTCAATATTTTCAACCGAAATATTATAAATCTCAATCTCTCTTTCAACTCTTTCAACCTCTTGACCAGCCCTAGCATATTCATATAACTTCTTACCATTAACTTTAATTGCAGAATACATTGGTGGAATCTGTTTGTGTTTTCCAACCATTCCTTCAATTAAAGTTTTATATTCTTCCTCTTTTTCCTTTTTTAATAAGAAATTATCCTCTGCTATAATATTTCCTTCTCCATCAGCAGAATCAGTTTTTATACCAATTTTCAATACAGCAATATATTCTTTATCATGTTCAACCAAATACTTTGAAATTTTGGTCGCATTTCCTATCATAATAGGCAACACTCCAGTTGCATCTGGATCCAAAGTTCCGCAATGACCAACTTTTTTTATGTTAAAAATTTTTCTGATTTTTGAAACTACACCAAAAGAAGAAATCCCTTTTTCCTTATTGATTAAAACTATACCATCCATATAAAATCCTTTTTAAAAAAGCGGTCATTCTAAATAAATGCCGCTTTATTATACTATTTTAAAAATCTTTTAGCCTGTGCTAATATTCTCTCTTTAGCTTCATCTAATGGATATGCTAATGTACATCCAGCAGCTTTTATATGTCCACCACCATTAAACAAAATACATAAATCTGAAACATTTACATAGTTATTAGAACGTAAAGAAGCTTTAAAACCTTTATCAGTTTCATACAAGAATATTGAAATTTCAACACCTTGAATATCTCTTCCATTTTCAACTATACCATTCAAATCATTTTGATCAACATGTAATTTAGCCATATCTTCTTTAGTCATATATGTATAAGTTATCTTTCCATCTTCTAAAAATTCTAATCTATTAGCAGCCAATTTTCTAGCTTCAAATACTTCTTTAGAAACATTATTAAGAGCCTCTTTATATATTTTAGAAATTTTTACACCTTTATCTAAAAACTCTGATGCGATTTCAAAAGTTTCTGAAGTAACTCCTTCGTATTTAAAACCACCTGTATCAGTAATAATACCTGTTATCAAACATGTAGCAATATCTTGAGTTATTTCATATTTAAAATATTTAAACATAGTTGTTATTATTTGCGCACATGCTGGGGAAACAGGATTAACAAAATTTAAATCAGCAAACATTCCATTAGATGTATGATGATCTATATTAATCCTTACTTCTGATTTTTCAAAAGTATCATTAGGATCATCTAATCTTTTTATATCACCACAATCAAGCGCTATTGCCAAATCATATTTATTCAAAGATGGTTCAACTTTTGCTTCATTTGAACAAGGCAAAAATCTATATGATTCAGCATAATGAGGTATTATAACCTCAACATTTTTTCCTATATTTTTCATAGCCATATAAAAAGCCAAACTACTTCCAATTGCATCGCCATCTGGCTTTTCATGAGCAAAAATAACTATATTATTCGAATTCTCAATTGCATCTTTTATATCATCTAAAGTCATTTAAAAATTCCTCTCTTCTTTAATCTTTTTTCATATCTTTAGTAATCTTATCAATTATAGCGTCTATTCTTGAACCATATTCTATTGACTCATCAAATAAAAATATTAATTCAGGAGTAACTCTAAGGTTAACCCTTCTAGCTATTGCTGATCTAATAAATCCTGAACATTTTTTCAATCTAGCCAAATTACCTTTATTACTCTTTGCATTAATCATACTAACATATACTCTAGCAAATCTCAAGTCAGGAGTTGTATCAACTTTTGTAACGCTAATTAAACCAGTAATATGAGGATCTTTTAACTCTTGTGAAATAACGATACTAATTTCTTTTTTCAATTCCTCATTTACTTTATTCATTCTATTACTATTCTTTGGCATTTTTTCACCTCTTCTTCACTAAAACACATATTTATAAATTCAATCGAAAACACATCAACAAAACCAACTCTATTTTCCGTCACTCATATCATCAGGTTAAACTAGAATCCTTATTATGCAAGGCAAATCTAATTTTGAAACACCGGAGCGTACGTGTGTACGTGAGAACTTTCATGTTAAATTTAACATAATAAAGTCGATTTTATCATCACTCATGTCATCAGGTTAAACTAGAATCCTTATTATGCAAGGCAAATCTAATTTTGAAACACCGGAGCGTACGTGTGTACGTGAGGATTTTCAAATTAGATTTAACACAGCAGAATAAGATTCTAGTTTAACGCCCTAGCGCTTGATCTCCTCCATAATATGAGCCTCAATAACATCCCCCTCAACAATATCATTATAATTCTCTATCTGAACACCACACTCATAACCATAAGCAACCTCTTTAACATCATCCTTAAACCTCTTCAAAGAAACAAGTTTACCCTCATGAAGAACAACATTATCTCTAATAACTCTAACGATAGAATTTCTAGCAATCTTACCATCAGTTACATAGCATCCAGCAATAGTACCAACATTAGAAACCTTAAATACCTGTCTAACCTCAGCATTACCAATAATAACTTCTTTATACTCAGGATCAAGCATACCTTTCATAGCAGACTCAACATCTTCTATTGCATTATAAATTACAGAATATAATTTAATTTCAACTCCATCCTTTTCAGCTTCCATTTTAGCAATTGGATCTGGTCTAACATTAAATCCTATAATAATTGCATTTGATACCTTAGCAAGAGTAACATCTGTTTCAGTAATTGCACCAACATTTGAGTGAATAACTTTAACTCTAACTTCATTATTTGATAATTTCTCTAATGATTGTTTTACAGCTTCAACAGAACCTTGAACATCAGCTTTAACAATTAAGTTTAATTGTTTCAACTTACCTTGTTCTATTTGACTATATAAATCATCTAATGTAACCATAGAAGTAGCATTCAAACCTTTTTCTCTTTCTTGAATCTTTCTTCTTTCAATTAAATGTTTAGCTGTTTTTTCATCTTTTACTTCATAGAAAGTATCACCAGCATTAGGAACTGTTGCAAGTCCTGTAATTTCAACAGGCGTAGAAGGTCCTGCTGATTTAACTTTTTTACCTTTATCGTTTGTCATTGTTCTTATTCTACCTATTGAAGAACCAACAACAATTGTATCACCAACATCTAACTTACCTCTTTGTACAAGCATTGAAACAACTGGTCCTCTTGATTTATCAAGTTTTGCTTCAATAACTGTTCCTTTAGCTTGTTTTGTTGGATTAGCTTTTAATTCTAACATATCAGCTTGCAATAGAACCATTTCTAATAATGTATCTATTCCTTCACCTTTTTTAGCAGAGATTGGAACATAAATTGTATCTCCACCCCATTCTTCTGGAACTAAACCTTGTTCTGTTAAACCTTCTTTAACTTTTTCTAGGTTTGCTCCTGGTAAATCCATTTTATTTACAGCAACTATAATTGGAATCTCTGCAGCTTTAGCATGGTTTATAGCTTCTATAGTTTGTGGCATAACGCCATCATTTGCTGCAACAACTAATATTGCAATATCAGTAATTTGAGCACCTCTAGCTCTCATACTTGTAAAAGCTTCATGTCCTGGTGTATCTAAGAAAGTAATCTCTCTATTATTTATATTTACTTTATAAGCACCAATATGTTGAGTAATTCCACCAGCTTCACCTTCAATTACATTAGTTTTTCTGATGGCATCTAGTAAAGAAGTTTTACCATGATCAACGTGACCCATTACAACAACAACTGGAGGTCTTGCAACTAAATCTTCCTCTCTATCTTCACTATCATCAAAAAGAATATCCTCATCAGTTTTTATATCTTTTTTCTTTGCAGTAATTCCAAATTCAGAAGCAGCTAAATAAGCAATATCAAAATCAATTTCCTTATTTATTGTTGCCATAACACCTAAGTTTAATAATTTTTTAATTAAATCACCACTTGTAATTTTCATTTCAGCAGCTAAATCTTTAACTGTAATTACAGCTGGAATAGTTATCTCAGTTAATTTGAATATTTTTTGTTTATTTCTATTTTCTTGTTTTCCTTTTTTCTCGCTTCTTCTACCTCTTTGAGTACTTAAATCATAGTAATCTAACATATCAACATTTGAAAGCGTACTCTCTTGTTTTAATGATCTAAGTTTTCCAGAACTAATATCTTCATTTCTACCTTTTTTCTTTGATTGTTTTTTAGTTCTTTGCTCTTCAAATTGACGATTGCTTTTTTGTTTATCAATAGCTCTATTTGAATATTCAATAACATTTTCTTTTTCAACAATATCAACAGCCATAATGTTATTTATTTTCTTATCAATTCCTTTATCATCTAATTTCTTATTGTTTCTGAAATTGTTATTTCCATTATTTCTGTTAAATCCGGATTTATTGTTTCCATTATTATTTCTTTGAAAATTATTATTTCTATTATTATTTTTGTTATAACCACCATTATTATTTCCATTATTATTTCTTTGGAAATTGTTGTTTCTATTATTCTTATTATAATTATTGTTTCTTTCTTGATAGTTATTATTTCTATCTTGATAATTATTTCTTTCTTGTTTAATATTTGATGGCTTTTTGATAACTTCTTCTTTCATAACTTTCTTCTCTTCAACAACCTTTTTTTCTTTTTCGATAACTTCTTCTTTTACTGGTTTTTCAACCTTTTTTTCTTCTGCTACTGGTTTTACTTCTTCTACTTTTTTCTCTTCTTTCTTTTGAGGTATACCAAATAGTTCAGCAACAGACATTGGTTTAGATTGCTTATTTCTATAAACAATATTGTAATCTTTCTTTCTATTTTTTTCTACAAACCCAACATCATTTTTTCTATTTTTTTGTTTTTGTTCAGCTTTTTTTTCTTCCTCATCATCGTTAATGATAACTGTTCTTCTCATAATAACAGGTTTATCTGATACTATTTCTTTTTTTACCTCATTCTTTTCTTTATCTGTTTTCCCCATTGACTTTGCTATTTTCTCCGCCTCCTCTTTCGTGATAGTGCTTAAATGACTCTTCAAAACAATTCCTAATTTTGACGCATTGTCTATCACATCTTTACTATTTACTTTAAGTTTTTTTGCCAATTCATGTACCTTAATTTTGTCCAATAGCATCACCCCCATTAATTATTCGACAAATAGCATTAGAAAAATTTTTATCTTTTATAGCTATAATAGCTTTATTCTTTTTTCCAATTGCTCTACTATTTTCATCAATATTTCCGAATACAAATGCCTGAACATTATTTTCAGAAGCATACCTTAAAAACTTCTCACGAGTGGTTAAAGATGCATCTTCAGCAATAATGACTACAAAAACTTTTTTAAACATCATTGATTCTTTTACAGCATCGGCTCCACAAACTATTTTACCAGCTTTAGAAGCCAATCCGTAATAAACCATTAACTTTCTTTTGGTATGTTTGCAATTACATCCCTCAAATCTTCATAAATTTTTTGATTTATATCTATTTCAAACATTTTTGCCAATCTCTTAGTTTTGATGGCTTTGTTTAAACAATCTTCACAAGCACAAATATATGCGCCTCTTCCATTTTTCTTACCAGTCAAATCAACAAAAACATTATTTTCCTTGTCCTTTACAATTCTAAGTAAATCATTTTTTGGTTTTGTTTGACCACAACCAATACATGTTCTTTCTGGAATCTTTTTCAAACGATATCACTCCTCATATTAAGCGTTTTCATCAGTTGATTCAGTTTCTTCAACTTCTTCTGTTTCTTCTGATGGAATTTCTTGAGATTCTTCAAGCATTTTTCTAAATTGTGATTCACTCTTAATATCTATTTTCCAATTTGTTAATTTTGCTGATAATCTAGCATTTTGACCAGATTTACCAATAGCTAATGATAATTGATCATCTGGAACAATAACTTGAGCAAATTTTTCTTCGTCTTTTACATCAACAGCTAAAACCTGTGCTGGAAGTAATGCAGAAGCTATAAATACTGTAGGATCTTCATTCCATTCAATTACATCAATTTTTTCACCGTGTAATTCATTAATAATATTTTGAATTCTAACACCTTTTTGACCAACGCATGAACCAACTGGATCTATATTTTCATTTGTAGAATATACAGCTACTTTACTTCTTGAACCAGCATCTCTAGCTATATTTTTTATTTCAATTAATCCTTCATAAATTTCAGGAATTTCAAATTCAAACAATCTTCTAACAAAGTCTGGATGACTTCTTGAAACTATAACTTGAGGATTTCCTTTTAAACCTCTTTCAACATCAACAACATAAGCTCTTATTTTATCATTAACTCTATATGTTTCTGTTGGGATTTGTTCCTTAATTGGCATAATTCCTTCTACTTTTCCTAAATCAATAACAAGTGCACTTCCTTCAGCTTTTTGAATTATTCCGCTAACAATTTCACCTTTTTTATCATGAAATTCTGTATAAATAATATCTCTTTCAGCCTCTCTAATTTTTTGAACAACAACTTGTTTTGCTGTTTGTGCTGCAATTCTTCCAAAATTCTTTGGAACTATTTCAACATCAATAACATCTCCTAATTCGTATTTCTTGCTTAATTTTTGTGCATCACTTAAAGAAATCTCAAAACAAGAATCTTTTGCTGCTTCAACAACTGTTTTACTTGAATAAACATGAGTTTCTCCTGTTTCTCTGTCAATAACTACTTTAACATTATCTGCTGAATCAAAATTTTTCTTATAAGCAGTAACTAAAGCCATTTCCAAAGATTCAATTAAATAATCTTTTTTTATTCCTCTTTCTTCTTCTAATTCTTTCATAGCAACAATTAATTCTTTCATATCGATTGCTTTCATTTTCCTATCACATTCCTTTCTTTTTATTAACGTGTTAAATTTGTTTTACCATTTTCACAATACAAAATTATTTTTCGTTCCAATCAAATATTGATTTTGCATTTGAAATTTTATTTTTTTCAATTTTTATCTCAGAATTTTCCACATCAAGAATTATAAAATCATCATTATATTCTTTTAATAATCCTTCAAAAACATTCTGGTTATCAATTTTTGTAAATAACTTAACTTGAATCTTTTTACCTAATTGTTTTAAAAAATGTTCTTTTTTTCTTAGATTTTTTTCAAGTCCAGTTGATGAAACTTCTAAAAAATATTGGTCTTTAATAAAATCTGCTTCATCTAATAAAGGATCAATCACATTATTTACCTTCTCACAATCCTCAATAGATATTCCTTCTGGTCTATCTATATAAATGCAAAGATGATATTCTTTTCCTTCTTTAAGATATTCAATATCATATAATTCATAACCCAAGTCTGTTATAATTTTTCCAACTAGTTCTTGTGTCTTTTTCTCTACATTATTTTCAGCCAATATCTTTCCTCCAATCTATATTTTGTCTAATCTACAAATAAAGAGTGGAATTTGCTTCCACTCTTCTGTAAACTATTTTGCTTTATTATTATACTATCTATTTTTAGTAATTGCAAGCTTTTTAGTATATTTTTGTCCATTTTTATTCGACAAAATCAGCTAAATCATACTTTTTTCCATCATCTGCTTTTACAATTATTGTATCTTCTCGTTTATCATTATCATTTTTATATCCATTACTAATATCTGTTGCTTTAACATTTCCTATTGAAATCAATTGATTTTTTATTCTAAACACATTATTTTCAACTGCATCTGAAACATTCATTATGCCCAACTTTCCATCATTCATCAAAGCAATCAAATATTCATCATTCTTACAAGTTCCAATCAATATACTATCAACATTATAATTATGTGTTGCAATTTCTATTTCCTTAAACGTATTAACTTCTGACTTTGGATACTTCTTTAAAAAATTATCCTCATCTAATATGCTAAAATAAATTTTTTTGCCATCACATCTAACTTCAAAAGTATTATCTTCATCTTTTGCAACTGTACTATACTCTGATAAACTATCCTCTATTGAAACAATATTTTGAATTGTAGTTTCAGTAACCGCAGATGTTTCTGTACCATCTTGCCAATCATCTGCACCTTTAATATTAACATTAAGTAAAAATATAATTAGTGCTATCAACAAACCAACAATAAGTATAACTGTTCCAATTAAAATTTTCTTTATTTGATTAGAACTTCTTTTCTTCATTTGTTCCTCCTATTTTTTATCTTTTGAGTTAATATATAATTGTAAAATTTTCTCTGAATATGCTGCAGCCTTACCAGCTTTTTTAAAATTATATACTATAGAATATAATCCTAAAATAAACAATGCAATAGCAATAATCACAATTAAAATCGTTCCTCTTTTATTTTTCTTCTTATCTTTTTTCATATCAAACACCACACATTAATTATTTTCAAAAAAGCTATCAAATTCTTTTTCAGATATAGTTTCTTTTTCTAATAAAGTAGTTGCTACACGGTGTAATATATCAATATTATCTAAAAGAATTTTTTGAGCTTGAATATATGCTGTGTCAACTAATTGTTTTACTTGATTTCCAACTTCATCAGTAATATCTTCTCCAAACATTTGCAATTCATATGGTTCATCAACTTTTAATGAAATAGGACCAAGTGAACTACTCATTCCATAAACAGTAATCATATCTCTTGCTATTCCAGTTGCAACTTCAATATCATTACTTGCACCTGTAGATATATCATTTAGTGCTATTTTCTCTGCAGCTCTACCACCTAATAAAGCAATCATTTTCTCTTCTAATTCTGTCTTAGAAACATAATATTTATCTTCATTAGTTTTATACATTGTATATCCACCAGCTAAACCTCTAGGAATAATTGAAATTTCCTTAACATTATCTTGTGTCTCCAAGAATTTACTAACAACAGCATGTCCAGCTTCATGATAAGCTGTAAGCTTTTTATCTTTTTCTGAAACAACTCTATTATGTTTTTCAAGTCCAACTGTAATCTTCTTAACAGCAGCTTCAATATCTGATTTATCTATAGCATTATGATTATTTCTTGTAGCAATTATTGCCGCTTCATTTAATAAATTAGAAAGTTCAGCACCTGTAAATCCGGCTGTATCCCCAGCAATTTCTCTTAAATTAACATCATCTGCAATTTTCTTATCCTTTGTATATAATTTAAGAATTTCTTCTCTTCCTAATAAGTCAGGAGCAGGAATTGTAATTTGTCTATCAAATCTTCCTGGTCTTAATAAAGCTTTATCAAGCATTTCAGGTCTATTAGTTGCTGCTAAAACAATAATAGTTTCATTGCTCTCAAACCCATCCATTTCAACTAATAGCTGATTTAATGTTTGATTATTTTCTGATTCTGCTCCGCTATTACTTGTTCTTCTTGAACCAATAGCATCAATTTCATCTATAAAAACAATACATGGTGATATTTTTTTAGCTTTTTCGAATAACTTTCTAACTCTTGATGCACCTAATCCAGCAAACATTTCAATAAATTCAGAACCACTCATTGAAATAAAAGGAACATTTGCCTCACCTGCAATAGCCTTTGCTATTAAAGTTTTTCCTGTACCAGGCTTACCATATAATAAAATTCCTTTTGGAATCTTAGCTCCCATATTTTGAAATTTCTTAGGATTCTTTAAGAAATCAACAATTTCAATAAGTTCACCTTTTTCTTCTTCTAATCCTGCAACATCTTTAAATTTAACATTTGTAGAATTTTCCTCATCAGCTCCATATACTTTTCCCTTGTCGCCAAGTCCCTGCATTTGGAAAACCATAACCATTAATATAATTAACAATATTGTAGGAATGAAACTAACAAAATTTTCAAAAAATGATGCAAATTTATTAGGTTGTTTCAAATCAACTTTTAATTCAGAATCAACTTTCAATTGCTCATTTACAAATTCCATAAAAGGTTGTAGAGAATTAACACTAGTAGTTTTTTCTTCACCTTCTTCTGTTCCTTTATATTTAACTTTTACAGTAGCACTTCCAACTGTCATTTCAATTTTCTCAACTTTATGATCTATAATATCTTGATATAACTGATCATAAGTTATTTCTTTTTCTTTATCTTTTTTGTCTTTAAAAACAAGACCAAATGCAATAACAATTATTAAAATTGTTATAAAAAAACTAATAAGTACAATTTTAGCATTTTTTTTCTTATCTTTTTTTGGGCTTTTCATTTCAACTTCTCCTTTTTCAAAAGTTAGATTTCAGAACCATCTGGTTCATCATCACCAATATCATCATTAGATTCTTTTTTCTTTTCTTCCTCCTCTTTAGAGTCTCTTCCAGCATCATCTGGCTCATCTTCTCTTTCTTGCTCTCTTTCTTTTTCTCTTTCAAGCCTTTCCTTTTCTTCAGCTTGAATAGTTGCAATTCGTATAAGTTCAATTTGCTGTTTTATTAAGTCAGATCTTATCATATAAATTACAGCAGTAATATAAATATAAGCAATTAATATAGATAAATAATCAAACATATCTATATACACACCAGCAAATGCATTAAGCATTGTATATACCACTGTAAGAATTATAGACAACGTAGAAGCATATATTGATAATGTAAATAATTTAGAATATTTCATTTTTATTCTCAAGAAAACAAGATCAATCCAACCAATAAACGATGTAAGAGCTGCAACCATTAGCCACATAATATATAAGTCTAATATATTCTCTATAAAAATAGCAGTAACTCCAAAACCTACAATAGTTTTTTGATTATCTTGAACATAATGAATTAAATCAGCTTTTGTATATGTTCCATCTCCTAAAATATTTGTTATCGAAGGAACAACTTGTTTCATTATCTGTGCCATTTGTTTTTTCTCATCAGATTTTGTTTCATTTTCATCAATTTTCAATTCAGATTTTTCATAAATAAATTCTGGAATAACTTCATTTAAATAATTATCTGGTGAGTTATATTTAGCATATACAAATATAACATTTGAAACAGCCATTATAAACGATAACAAAATAACCAACTTCAAACTAAAAATCAACGACTTGCTCAACTTCTCATTTAAAAAATCAATGTAATTTTCAAGTTCAAAAATAGCCATTTTAAATCTTTTAAAAAATCCGATTTTTTTTGTTTTCTCCATTACATATATTCCCTTCTTATTTTACTACTAACTAAAATAGGTGACATATCAATTTTTACTTCATCATTTATTTTCACATTACTATCAGAAACATCAACTGCAATATGATTCATTCCAACTCTTCCAATAACAGGATACTTTGTATCATTTATCATAACATAAATTCTATTATCCTTAAACAATGCTTTAACATTATTTTTCAAAATTCTCAATTTATCAACAAATTTAAAAGTATCATTAGCTATTTCGACATTAAAACCATCTGCATATCCAATTGGAATAATTGCTATTTTCGTTTTTTTCTTAGTTATAACTGAATTAGAATAACCAACTGGTGTTCCAACATCCACCTCTTTTAATTCCACTACATTAGATTTTAACATACCTATTCTTTTAAGTTCAATAGTGTTTTTTACAGAACCCCTTCCTAAAAACGCTGAACCTATTCTAACAGCATCGAAAAGCACATCATTTCTAGTTAAAAATGCTGATGAATTTGCAATATGATACATTGGAATTTGGATATTTTTTTCTTCTAAATATTTTTTAATATCTATAAATCTTGAAAGTTGTAAATCTGTATATTTTTGATCAGAAAAATATGCACTTGAAAAATGTGAATATACACCTTCTACTAAAATAGATGTACTTTCTGATATTGCTTTATAAATATTTTCCTTATCTTTATAACAAAAGCCATATCTTGAAAAACCTGTATCTATTTTAAAATGTGCAACTGCCTTAACATTTTTCTCTTTTGCTAATCTATTTAAAATAACAGCGCTATTGTAATTTCCTATTGTAATAATAATTCCATTGTCTAATAACACTGCAATCTCCTCTTCAACAGAAGTAGCTTCCATGCATAATATTTTTGCATCTAAATTCATATTAGCTAATTCAACTGCTTCTTCAACAGAAGAAACAGCTAAATAATTTATACCGTGATTTACTAAAAATTCAGCAAATTCTTTAAGTCCAAGGCCATAGCCATTACCTTTTACAACAGCTATAACCTTAGACTCACCTGCTTTTGTCAATATTTTTTCAATATTATATTCTAAATCTTTTGATTTAATTTCTAATAATTTCAAAATAAACTCCTATTTTTTGTGTTCTTTAATTTTTCTTTTCCAATCTCTTAATGTTCTAAAAGATTTTTCAGCAAATTTATATAATTTATAAGTTAATGGTTTAAAAGGTAAATATACCTCACCTATAAACTCTGTAAACTCAGCTCCAAATCCTTTTTTAAATCTATAAAGTCCATATTGTGGATGAGATTCATCAACAACACCAGATACTCCGCGAAAATCATAAACATCGCAACCATTTTGAATAGCTTGTCTAATCATTTCCCATTGTAATAAATAGTTAGGCATTAAATTCCTGTGTTCATTACTACTAGCGCCATACAAGTACCAAGTTTTATTACCATACATAATAGGAATAATTCCTGAAATTGGTTTTCCTTCATAATATGCCATCAAAACTTTCATATGCTTTGGAGCAAGTTCATCATACATTTTCTCAAAGTACTCTAAAGATCTAATTATAAATCCATCCCTGCTACCAGTTTCTATCATGATTTTATGGAAATCTTTTAAATCTTCTCTATTTCCTTCACGTATTTCAACACCTTTTCTTTTAGCTAATCTAATATTATATCTAGTTTTTTGATGACATCCTGCCAAAATCTCATCTTCTGTTTTTCCCTTTATATCTAATCTAAAAACAAAACGAGGTTGTATCTCATCTTTAAAATCTTTTGCATCATCTTTTACTTTATATCCTATTTTTTCAACGATTTCTCTAAATTCTTTATCATTCTTTTTTATATCTGGTTCCATTCTAAAAACAAAAGCATTGTACTTTTTACCAAGTTCTCTAACTCCTTCTGTTAATTGCTTTAAAACCTCTTCATTATGAATATCACAAACAGGACCACGAGATGCATACATCATATTACCGAAAATAGGCATTTTTCTTATCCAAACACATATTGATCCAATTATTTTATGATTCTCATCTTCTGCAAGTACAACTTCTTTTATCCAATTTGTTTTTACTTTTCCCCATTCAAGAGACTGTTGAAAATTACAACGCTCATGATTTTCTAAAAATTCTGTGTATTCTTGTTCTGTTTCTTTCGTTACAAACCTCATTTTATAAATTCCTTCCTTTGATTAATAAATTATTTTTTTAACGTTACTTCTACTCCATTTTTAGTATCTTTAACAATATAACCAAGATCTAATAACTTATCTCTTAATTCATCTGACTTAGCCCAATCTTTATTCTCTCTTGCACTTTTTCTTTCTTCTAGTATATCCTTAATTTCTTCTGGCAATTCTAACTCTTCCTTATGAGATAAATCCAAACCTAAAACTTCATCAAATTTGTCTAATAACTTAGCAAACTTATTTGATTTTACAGGATTTTTAACAACTTCCCAAACTATACTCATTGCTAAAGGCATATTTAAATCATCATTTATTGCTTCATGAAATTTATTTTCATAATCAGCAATAACACTATCAGATACATCTTCTGTACCTTCTACATGTCTATTATACCCTTCTTTTAATCTTGATAAAGCTATTTGGGCAGACTCTAAAGAATCCCATGTGAAGTTTAATTTGTTTCTATAATGTGATGTAAATGTAAACATTTTATAATCTAATGGTGAAAATCCTTTATTCTTTAAATCTTCTAAAGTATAAATATTATTTAAACTCTTTGACATTTTCCCACCGTCTACAAGTAAGAATTCACAATGCATCCACCAATTAGCAGGAATTTTTCCTGAATATCCTTTGCTTTGTGCAATTTCATTTTCGTGATGAATTGGAATATGATCAACTCCACCTGTGTGAATATCAAATTGTTCTCCTAAATACTTTCTTCCCATAGCTGAACATTCAATATGCCAACCCGGATAACATTTCCCCCAAAAAGTATCCCATTTCATAATATGATTTTCTGGAGCTTTAATCCATAATGCAAAATCTGTTACATTTTTCTTTTGGTTATCAAATTCAACTCTTGCACCGGCCTTCTGATCATCTATTTTAATTTTAGACAGAATTCCATATTTATCCAACTTGGATGTATCAAAATAAATTGTATCATCTGTTTCATATGCATATCCATTTTCAATTATCTTTTTAACATATTCTTCCATTTCTTTAATATTGTCAGTAGCTCTACAAATAATTTCTGGCATAGAAACATTAAGTTTTCCTAAATCCTCTAAAAATTTATTCATATAAAACTCTGCTATTTCATATGGATCTTTATGTTCTCTTCTTGCAGCTTTAGCCATTTTATCTTCGCCCTCATCAGCATCTGATTCCAAATGACCAACATCTGTAATATTCATAGCATGACGTAAATTATAACCATTATATTTTAATACTCTTCTCAAATTATCCATAAATAAGTAGCTTCTTAAGTTACCAACATGAGCAAAATAATACACCGTAGGTCCACAAGTATAGATTCTAACTTCTTTCTCATCTATTGGCTTAAAAACTTCTTTTTCTCTTGATAATGTATTAAATAGTTTTAATTCCATTAAAACTCTCCTTTCAAATCAAAAATATAAAGTATATAAATAAATCATTAAAAGCATTATTCAACTTTAATCATTCATCTCAAATTACTTTTACATTCAAATTTTATATAATAGGAAAATTAAATTTCCTATTATATAAAATTCATCATTATTTATTCATTTTTCTTTTCAACAGGTGCTGACGGACTTGTTGAAGGCTGTGTTGAAGGACTTACAGATGGGTGTGTTGATGCTGATGGTGACACAGGTACTGATGGCGATGGGCTACCAGTTGGTTTTGTTGATGGTTTTGTTGATGGTTTTGTTGATGGTTCCGTTGATGGACTAGTAACAGGTGTCGTAGGTGTAGCACTTGGTGTTGGTGTAGCCTCAGGTACTTTATGAATAGTACATGACTGAGTTGGAACAGTTTCTAACTCACTTGCTCTTTTAGTAACAATTTTTGGACATGCACCTTCAACCGCAAGCATTCCAGATTCTTCACAAATAGCATATTCTTTATCTAAATTTTGTGTTCCACAACGTTCTGTTGGAACTTTTGATTGTATAAACCAATCTGTAACTACATTTGTACATCCAGCAGATGGTAATAATCCTGAATCATGACAAACTGTAGCTTGAACAACATCATCAGGTTTAACAAATGTCTTAGGCTCTAATCCAGTATGAATTGACTTCATAACAGCTGACCAAATTCCTCCAGCTGGGTTAGTTGGAGATGCTTTTGTATACTTGACTTCCTCATTTTGATCATATCCATACCAACAAGCAGCAGCATAATAAGAAGTAAATCCACAAAGCCATCTATCATAATCATCATCAGTTGTACCAGTCTTAGCACATACATCCATTCCAGGTATCTTACAATAAGTAGCCGTACCGCCTCTACCATGTGTAGCTGGTGTTCCAACACCAACAACTGGTTCAGTTATAATGCTCTTGATTATATAAGACTCTGATTTTCCGAACACTTCTGTTTTTGTTTGGTGTGGTTCAATAACCACATTTCCATCTAAATCAACAACTTTACTATAGAAGGTTGGTTGAATATATGTTCCATCATTTGCAATTGTTGCATATGCAGCAGCCATTTGTAATGGAGTAAATTCAGCAGAACCAAGAGCTAAAGATAATCCAGGAGATTGTACAGTCATATTCATTTTATTTAAATATTCAATTGATTTTGAAACACCAATTTGATTTAAAATTCTAACTGGTATAACATTACCAGATATTTTTATTGCTTCTCTTACAGTTTGCTTTCCATAGAAAGAACCATAATAATTTTTAGGCCATGGCTTTCCATCGACACTAAACTCACTTGTTTGCTTATCATCATATACAGATGCAGGAGAAATAATTCCTTCTTGAACAGCAGGTCCTATTACTGCAATAGGTTTCATTGCAGAACCAATCTGTCTCTTAGTTTGGGTAGCTCTATTCAAATCACCATTTGTTGTTTTTGCACCAAGTTTACCAACACAACCTACAACCTTACCTGTAGAAGGCTCTATAACAACCATAGCAGCTTGTGATTGATCATTTTTTAAAGTAACTTTATCTGCTAATTTTACTTTACCTGGCATAATATATTTATCTTTTGACATTTCTTCTTGCATAGTATTTTGAATACTTGTTACCTGAGTTGTATAAATTTTATATCCACTACCATATAGCTTAGACTCAGCCATATCACGTGTCATGCCTTTTTCAGCCATCATTTGTTCAACAATTTCATTAAGTGCAGCTTCTGTATGCGCAGTTAAAATAACATTTGAAGTTAAAGCTCCTTGAGAGAATGGTAAACCATTATCTACTTCTGCATTAGCTGTATCAAACTCTTCTTGACTTATATAACCAAGCTCTAACATTTTATTTAAAACAACTTTTGTTCTCTTCTTACCATTTTCAATATGAGCAGCTTTCTCTTCTTCAGTTCCTATGTATGGGTTATATGAATTGGGCGTATGGTTAATACCAGCCATAAAAGCAGCTTCTGCAATTGTAACCTGTGATACATCTTTGTTAAAATAATATTCCGCACCTAATTCAACACCATTAATATTATTTCCACCAACGAAAATAATGTTTAAATATAATTCCAATATATCATCTTTAGAAATTTCTTTCTCAACTTGTATAGCTCTAGCCATTTCTTTTACTTTTCTCAATGCAGAATCTTCATCATCATCAGTAATATTCTTAACTAGCTGTTGAGTTATTGTACTACCACCAAATGAAGATTTTCCACCATGTAGAACATATGTAACAGTAGCAGCACCAGTTCTCTTAATATCAACACCATTATGCTCATAAAATCTCTCATCTTCGATTGCTACATAAGCTTTTGGTAAATATTCTGGCATTTGTTCTAAGCTAACTAATTTTCTTTTCTCATTACCATTCAATGAGCAAATTAATTTTCCATCAGCATCATAAACTTCTGAATTAACAAATTGAATTGTTAAATCACTTTTTGTCATCTTAAAATCAGATCCAAAGAATCCAAAGAAAATTCCTGCAAGAATTCCAGCAACAATCAAACCTGCTAAAATTCCAAGAATAAGAATTGCAAGAAGAATTTTTTTAATAATTGACCAAGCTAATTTCTTTTTCTTATTTTTCTTCTTATTTTTTACATTCTTTTTAGTACCTTTTTTAACTTTAGTTGAAGCTTTTTTTAATTCATCTTCATCAAAATTATATTTCTTAGTTTCATCTGAAATAGTATTAATCTTTCTTGTTTCTGAACTAGTTCTATTTCTAGGAACCGGCCTTTTAGGATTAACACTTCTCTTTCCACCATTTGATGAAGTTCTACCACTTCTTTTATCCATAAAATCCTCCTCTACTGAAACATTAAATTTCAGTATGCAAATACACATAATTTATCTATTTGCATGTATGTCTTTTTTACTTTTTAAACATTCATTGGTATTATATTATAATTTTTAATAAATATAAA
>ULQE01003765.1_pt1 | contig 18563 bp, 24 predicted proteins | sample 1954171 | NCBI WGS metagenome assembly ULQE01 (sample SAMEA4835647, study PRJEB28245) | human gut metagenome | biome: gut microbiome; material: fecal sample | place: Denmark | collected 2008
CTGTCAGCAAGGCAAGGCACCCGGCGCTGGGCTTGGGTGCGCGATCTGGAAGGAGCAGGTTATGCGTTACGTAGTCGAACACGAGTTTTCAATTTCAAGCTTCGATTTCTGGTCAGGCGCTAAAAGTATCATCGATGATGCATGCGAGATCGTAAAAGATTCCCCCGTTGACCAGTTGGCCCCGAATGATTACGTTTTCGACGTTATAAACTCGGAAATCGAATCTGCTTTCGAGTGTGCGGAAACTGTCACAGACACAGATATAAATGATTTCGTTTGGTTCGAACTTGAAGACTGCCTAATCAACCGGCTAGCAGGTTTCGACAACGTGGACGATCTTAACGAATACGGCGACATGGAAGACCGTGCGGCCTATATGATCGTGTCACGCGTGTTCAAGTGCAGCGATTCCAATATTTGGGAGGAATAACCATGGAAACCGAAATCAACGGAATCAGCTACGAGAAGACCCGTGTTTACCGAGTTTTTATAATAACGGCCAGGATTATTATAATGCGTTCTTCGAGTCTAAGGCCAGCGCTGAGGCCTTCGCGAAGCTTGTAGGCGGTTCGTGTAACGTGTGGTCGTTGAATGCTTGGGTTGAGAAGTAGGAGGCCTACGCATGAGGGTTAAGCCCGGCAGGGCCGCGCTTGTCGCGATCGCCACTAGTTCGGCCCTGCTAATCGTTTTCGGAAGTTTGCAATTCGCGTTTTTAGGACTGGTGCAGGCGGTGGCCGTTTGCATCCTGATTGAGAGGTTTTGATTATGTGCTTCGAAGAATACATCACTGGCAAGGTTTATAAAGCTCTCTGCGCCTGCTCTTTAAAGGTTAAAGGAACGAGCACGCACAAGGGATTAGAGCGCCCTTGGTACAGCCCAGCCCGCCATGCGATAATCGCCACGGATACCCATATGGCCATTGAGGTTGATTTTAAGACGACCGAATGCCACCCATGTACCTTCGGCGGCGATGACGATCGCGTTTTGGCCAAAGACCGCGTTGCCTTCTATTTGCCTATGGATTTCGAGCCTATAAATCCGAGCAATTGGCGGCACCTCATAGACGAGCCTACGCAGGCGCGCGGCAACAGCTACGACCCTAAACTACTCGATAAAGTGTTAAAAGTGGCGAAGGCGGGCGGCTGGGACGTAATTATCGACAGACTGCCAGATGAGGTTATGCGCGGCCGTTTCATAGCCTCGAACCATGAGGAAGTAGGCCGCTTCGTAGTCATGCCAAAGCAAGGCATACACTAAGAAAGCCCCGCAAAAGCGGGGCTTTATTATGTGCAGCGGCTGCACACTAGCGCAAGCCGCACAACCCGAGCATCTTTATAAAGCGTTCACGCGTCGCCGCGGAATCGAACAGAACGCGCCCGAAGCCGAAAAGGCGCATGATCGCTTTTGCGAATGGAGCCGCGCGCTCCACCATGACGACATCGACGGACATATCGCCTGCTTGCAGGGTGAACAGCATCCCCGCACCGCTTGGAATCTTGCCGTTGACGTATAGCACGCCCGTCACGTCGTCGCTCCATACGCCGAAACGCTCAGATTCGAATACGAAACCGTACCGGTACCGAGCCCGCGCGGGCTTCGACCCGATCAGGTTGTCTCCTCCGTTGGCGAACTGATTACCGAGCATAACGCCCGCGTACGGCGTGCCCTGCACGAGCCTGCCCACGACCGTTTCAGCCTCCTGGGCCATAAACTCGGCATCGTGCGCGAAGTGCACGAGGACGCTTTTATTATTATGCCAGGAGTACCCGGAAGGCGTTGCTATCTGCGACTCACTGCGAACTCCCGCGAACGCGAGCAGCGGTGCTGTAAGGTCGCAGGCGTTGGCGAGCGCGAAGGCATGCACGCGCGGGCGATCGCGGAAAACCGATTTAAGCAGGTTTAGGAAAACGCCTACCTCTTCCCGAAGGTACCCGGGCGGCGTTTTCACCTCTCGGATGAACTCATCGAAGATGACCGTATCCACGAGCGGGAAGGCCACGCCTTTATAGCTCTGTCCCATGCTAAGCGTCAGGCAGTGACATACCGTAGCCCAGGGCCTCGAATCGTCTCCGCTCTTCCTGCCTTCCCATCGCCGCCCGACGTAACGGAACTCATACCCTTCCATATACCCATGAGACAAGACGTCGTCTAGCAGCGTCGGGGCCGTCTTCGCGGTCTCGTCGTCGTAGCGCCGAACCCAAGCGAACTGCGCGCCAGTTTTCGCCCATCTCTTTAATCCTCTGAGTACGAACCCGAAGGTTTTGCCGTAGCTGCGAGCCGAGATGATGAGCGTCAAAGGCGCGCCGTAGCTGCACGTCTTAGCTACGGGGTAGTACCGTCGGGGTGATATATTATCTTTTTCTAGAATATTCTGCATGTTGATAACCTTCATTTCCCGATGGACGCCCTTTACTCGGCGTACCGCCTGATTTCCCAAGTCGCTACATTGCGCATGTATGCCAGCATATCGTCCTTCCAGTACGGCCCCATCGGATGGGCCGTTCCGCCTCCGTGCCCCATGAGCTTGTTGTCCCCCATGTACATTTCCACGTGGTCGTAGCTCGTGTTACCGGGGGACGTGACAGTGTTCCAGTCGATTAGCACGAGGTCGCCCGTGCGCATGCCGTAGAGCGTCTCCACATTGTACGGCATGCCGTTGTTCCCCCATGCTATCTGCCGCCCCTTCTCCGCCTGCTCCCCCGTCCAGGTGCCGACGTCCAGGGACGCCGCCTGCTGGTAGGCGTACCAGATGACTCCGCTGCAGTCGGTGTAGCCGCTGCTCTCGGGGGACAGCCTGCCCGCGCCCTGCGAGTACGAGAACCGTTTTTCCCATCCTCGCATTAGATCGGCGGCCTTCTCCGCCGCTGCTGCTCCCTGCGCTGTTCCCCCTCCCGTCGTGCCGCCTGGGTTGTCGGTGCCGCCCTTGCGGCTCCATGGAATCCAGATGTTGGGCGCTGCGTAGGTGCATATCAGCCCGTTCGGGTACGATGACAGCCCCCACACGACGATCTGCCCGTTGCGCATCTCAACGCGGTCGATGTCGTTCGACGGCTGTGAGACGGTGCCCGAGTCGCCGCCGCCCGGGCTGTCCACAACCTGCCCGAAGTCGGGCGGCGCGCTATCCCCGTCCCAGTCCTTGAGCATGTCGTAGGCTTGGTTGTAGCGGTTCGCGTACTTGCCAATCCAGTGGTTAAGGGTCGTGGCGTGCAGGTTGTCCAGGGTCGCGGAGCCGCTGCAGCTCCGCGTAACCTGCCCGCACGCCTGCGGCGACTGGTGGTATATGCACATGGCGTACACGAGGGTCTGGGGCCTGTCCTCGCTCCAACCCCACCCCGTCAGGGTGTCGATGTAGCGCGCCGCCTCGTCCTTCCACTTGTCCTGCTGTATCTTGTGGTTCTCGGGACGCGCTGCCATGTCCTGCCACGCGGACGCCTCCGAATCGGTGATGTAGCGCGAAGTCCACCAGTCCCAGCTGTCGCCGTGGTCGTCCACGTCGGCCACTAGGTCGGGGGCGGACGCTGCGAAGGACGCCCACCCCTCTGCATCGCCGTCGCGGCATAGCTTGAGCAGATCGCTTGCGTTCTGCCCGTACTCCTGCATCATCCCGATCGTGATGGGGTCGGCACGGTATACCGCCGCCCAGTCCCATTCAGATTCCACCTTGCCGATCACATACATGGCGTACATGATCGTGTTGTCCCGCGTCGGCATGGCTTAGCTGATGAGGTACATGAGCGTGCCGGTCCAGTTAAGCCCCGCCGCAGAGCCGGGGTTGATGTAGATGTTGCCGCCCGTCTCCACTTTAAGGAAGGCGCTGACCGTTCCAGAACCGCCGATGGCGGCAACGACGCCCGTAGTTTCGCTTATAGGCCGATATGCGCCTGAAACAGTACCGATAAGCGTTTTCGAGGCGCTTGCAACGGGTATTTGCTCGCAATGGACTACAACGACCTTGCCCCAGGATTCGATCGTGCCCTGACCCAAGGAGAAGGAGCCGGCGCGCGTTGGCGACCCGCTCCACCCTTGGTAAGCGCTCGCCGCCTGAGACTTTGCGTTGCTGATGTCCTCGGAGACGTCGCTTGACAGCTTGGAGGACGTGACGGCCCCGTTCGCGATCTTGCCCTCGGTCACCGCGCCGTTGTCGATTTTGACCGAGGTGACCGCGCTGGCGCTCAGCTTGTCGGCCGTCACCGCGCCGCTCGCAAGCTTAGAGGACGTAACCGCGCCGTCCTCGATGCTCGATGACGCAGGTACCGAGATGGTTCCGTCGGGCGTGACGGTGATTCCAGCGCCGATTTTGACGCCGCCGAGCGTGACGGACGTCGCTACTGGCAAGGTCGCCGTGCCGCCGCCACCGCCCTGCGATACGGTGGACAGAACGCCACCGGGGGTGATGGAAAGCCCGTCTCCGACGATGACGCCGCCCTTGACGGTGCGCGACGCCGTGGGTAGAACGTACTGGTCGAGTCCGCCCTGCTCAACCTTCTTCAAGGCTGCGTCTGTCGCGTTGGCGAGCGCGTTCATGTCGCCTACGATGTCGATTACCTCTTCACCCGAGATGGTGGGAAGGCTGTAGTTTGCTGTTGCCATGGTTACCCCTTTATTTGACTGTGATTAGAATATTAAGTTTGCAGTAGAAATTAAGCTTATTATCAGGTGCAAAATTAGGCATTGCGCTACACGTGCTTAGAATCAACAGAGCCTGATTACTCGAATACGTAGCTTTCAACAACGTATTGCCAGCCTGCGAGGTTGATGCTACGTATGATACTGGCACGCACGTTAATTTTGTGGGGGAGCTTGATACTAGCATGCCGTTTACATACGGAACCCTAATAGGGTCATCGTATGAGACGTTCACCAGTTCAGAACTGGTGGTGTTTCCAGTAACCTTATCAACAGTGGTTCCTATAAGGTAAATCCAATCTTCTCCTACGAAACCTGCAACTGTTCTTCGAAGTCCATTGTTGTAAGCTGGATTGTATAGAGTCCATCTGCCGATTTTAGAACCGGTTCCAGTCGCGGCCACATCGGCTATTGTGAACGGTGTAAACCCTCCTCCCAAAGCCGTAAGCTGCCCAGCCGAATTGAAGTCGATTGTGGAGCCGTCCACCTCCACTTCCAGCCCGTTGCTGCCGTATCCCAAGCCAGCCGCCGTGTCCACAGGAACCTCAACCATGCCAGTGGACGGGTTGACATGAAGGCCGTTTCCGATTTTGACGGTGCCGAACGCGGTCTTGCTGGCCGCGCCCACATTGGTTGCCACTGTTTCTGCCATTTAATTCTTCTTCTCTAGTCGGGCAACGTGAACTGCAGCGTCCCGTTGTCGGTGAGGACGGCCGATTGCAGCGCCTGCTTCACGATGTCGATTACGTCCGCCCGCGCAACTCCGCCGCCCGTGCCGCCGCCTCCCGCTTCGATGGCCGCATTGGCTGCAGTTGAAAGCTCGTTCAGTGCCTCCACGATATCGATTCGCCTGTCGTACTCGAAAGTAGGCAGTGCCATGTCACGCCTCCTTCCGGTACATTAACCCGTTCTCGTTTATCTGCGAGTAGGTGGTTCCCTTCGAGTAACCTCCGCCCGTCGGGTTCCACGCGCCCGGCTCCCCAGCTACGGGGTCTGAAATCGCCTCGGCGGGCGTGGTGTTCGCCAACAGGTTCCCGTTGCCCCAGTACAGGTTGCTGTGGAAGTCAACGTCGTTGTACTTCCTGCCCTCTGCCTTGAGCGCGTCGTAGGTCATGCCGATTCCGTCGAACTCCCTGTACCTCATCGCGAGCGGGCGCGCCGCATCGTAGACTTGGCGGGCGACCACGCCCATAGGGCGAAGCGCACCGTCTACTGGAGAGTAGCACCAGGCGCGCCGCTGCGAATACTCCTCGATTTCCTCTTCAAGCGCCGCCGCCACGCGGTCGATGAAATCGTACATCTCGTTTCTGAAGTCCATCAGGTCGCCTGCCGACACGGCCTCGTCCGCCGCTTTGAGGATTGCCTGCAGCAGCCATTGGATCTGGTCTTCGAGGCGCACCGCGTACTTCCAGGACGGCGGCACGGGGTACTGGTACCCTCGGTACGCGAAGTCAAGGCGGTTGCACTTGTCTTGCCAAAGTGCCATTTAGAAGTCCTCCTTCCATATCTGGTTGAACAAAGGCTCGATGCCATTGTAGACGATGTAGAGCGCGTTGTTCACGCTCATCGCCCAGTTGCCCACCATGTCGCCGACGGTTCCGCTCCGCCCGTAGTGGCGAGCCTTCTGCGTGCTCTCGCCCGTGTTCTCGCCCTCCGTCTGCGTGAGGTTCGTCGCGTAGTTCTTCGCGTTCGATAGCTGCGTCTGCGGCGTCGCCGAGTAAAGGTTGGCCTGCTCGGCGCTCGATTTCGAGTCTGCGGACACGTCGTCGAACGTCTCGTACCCTTCCAAGATGTCCACGTCCTCCAACGCCGCGAACATCGGGTTCACGGTCGGCATCATGTCGTGCATGCGGCGGCGCAGGAAGAATAGGAACTTCGCGGGCGTGTCAACGCCTATCTCCCTGAACGCGAACTTCTCGTAGATGCGGTTGTTGAGCCACGCCCTCTTCGATTCGTCCCATATCGGGTAGTCGGCCATAGCTCCCGCGTAGTCCTCTCCGTAGAGGTTCACGACGTCGTACAGGGTCGGTGCCTCGTCGCTGTATATCATTCCTCATCGCCTCCCGTAGGGGGCGCTGCCGCCCTTCGGCTCTGATTCGCCGTCTTCCGACTGCTTGCCGCCTAGGGGCTTCGCGTCGATGTCCGTGCGCTCGTGCGGAACGCCCCATTCTACCCACATGTCGAGGTCTTGGAAGATGGTGTTCGCCTTGATGCAGAACTTCCTGCGCTCCTCAAGGCGGTTCCTGCGCATGACCATGATCTGCTCGTTGTTGGACGTAGCCTCGGCGTCTATCATGCGCTCGCGCTTCTCGTTGTTGGTGTTGTCGATTCCAAGCATGGTAACGGCCTCGTTGAGAATCTTCTGCTTGTCCGACAGCAGCTTGTCGGCCACGTACGGAGCGACGGTCTGCAACACGTCAACCATCCCTAAGTTGCCAGAAAGCTCGCTGTTCATCTGGATGTACTGGTCGTTGCTCTCCAGCTTCCTGATGACGTCGCGGCGTGAGTTCCTGCCCTCCTCGCTGCCCGTGACGATGTACGGCGTTCTCTGCGCTCCGTGGTTCACGTCGAGGATCGCGTCGATTCTCGCGAGTCGCCTTGCGTAGTTCCTGATGTCCGCATAGAGCGGAAAACGCCGCATGTTGTCGAAGCACATGACGGCGTCGCGTGGCATGACGCGGTGACCGCCGTCTCCGTCGGCAAGCACCCAGCTCTCGCAATGGCGCTCCCATGTCTGGCCGTTCGGAGCGGTGAGCATGATCTTGTTCGGGTTCCAGTACATGTTGATGTTGTCAGCGGGCGCTGCGGCCGCGAACAGCATGCCGCCCTCGTCCATGAACAAAGCGCCCTGCCCGAAGTGCAGCAGGATGTACTCTATCGCCCTCGCGTCGATTCCAGCGGGGACGTTGCTCCATTTGAAAGCGCCGATTGCCAGCGATTCAAGGTACCAGAGCCAGTGTCGGTACTGCATCAGGTCGAACCGCTCGGATGCGGTGAACATCTTTCTCACCCAGTTGCGCCCGTACATCTGGTCCATCTCGTCGGGCCAGTCCACAAGCTCGCACTGCTTGATTGCCTTGCTCAAAGCTGCACCTCCTTAGTAGTATTCGCCCAAAATCGGGTCGTTGTCCGATAAGTCCCACGTGGTTATCTCGTCGGCGCTCTTCCAAACGGTGACGCCCTTCTCGAATATGCCTCGGATGGTCTCCTTCGACGTCTCGTCGGCCAGCGCGCACTCCACGCTCGTCTCGAGCATCTTCCAGTAGGTGAAGTGCTCCATGCAGCAGAGGTCTGCTGGCGGCACCATGAACTCGCGCACCGCGTAGCCGTACCTTAGCCAATACTCGCCGATGATGTGCATGTGGTTTCGGTCGATGCCCTTCACCTTGAGCCACACGCCGGAGATGCCGTTCGAGAAGTTGAAGCCGCTTCCGCCGACGGTTCCGTTCGTGGAGGGCGTAGTCACTGCCGCGTCCTGGACGGTAGCGTTTATCTTGGCGATCGCGTTCTCGTAGTCTCCCTGTGCCGCCCATTGCGCCAAATCGAGGTTCTGCGAGGCTATGTTGCCCTGCATCGCCTGCGTGTTGTTGAGCGCCGTTAGTCCCGTGAGGTTGTTGACGATGTCCTGCATGTTGTCCCAGCCGGTAGCGCCTATCGCGCCTGCGACCGTGCCGAGCACGCCGTTCGCGAAGTCTGCCGCTCCGCTTACCTCGGCACCGATTCCCAGCGCGTTCGCACCGCTCATCGCCAGGTTACCCAGGTTGCCCGCCACGTTTCCCAGCAGGCCCTGCGTCGATGCGTTCCAGTTCGCCCTGTTCGTGGCTATCTGCTGCTGCGCCTGGTCGTAGCTCAGGCTCGCAGAGGCGTTGCTCTTCGCCTGCTGCCAGCCTGCCGAGTCGTAGCTCCACTGCCTCGTATGCTGCGTGCTCGCCAGGTAGAAGGCGTACTCGTCGTTCACGATGGTGAGCTTGGGGAAGTCCTCGAACCAGACGGCGTTGTCGATGAAGCCGCCGTTTGGAACCACCCTCTCTATCTCCCCGCCGTCGATTGTGTACTCCTTCTCGAAATGCCCCGTAACTGAACCGTCATTGCGGCACTTCGCCGCGTAGTTCCAAGGGTACACGCCGCATTTGGTGTGCCCTGGCGCGGCGCACGCCATAGAGTGCAGGTCGAGGCCGACGGGTTTGCTCCTGTCCTCCACGTAATCGAAGCCTTTGCTGTGGTCGTTGTAGTTCAGCAGCTCCGGCTTCAGAACAAGAGGGCTTCCGTTGTAGCTGTTCAGCTCGATTACCGAGTACGGGTAGCATAGCAGTTTCTTGAGGTTCCTGTATCTATAGGGAACCCCCTGGGATATCAGCCCATAGATGTCTTCCACGTAAGCAACGGAAGAATCGTCTGGCGTGCTCAACGTCTTCCAGGCGGTCACGCCTCCCTGCAAAGTGAACTTTCCGTCTACTTTCAGCACGGTGTCGCTGAAAATCTGCAGCGACACTATGCCCTTGCCAATCCACGGATAGCTCTTAAGCTCTCCCATGAAGTCCGGCAAGTCCGACGCAATTATCGCATAGGTGTTGGTGCCCTCTGGAATGTTATCGGTTACCTGCCCGCTTGCCGCCGTGAGCGACGGTCTTGCAGCGCTTCCCCAATCTGCAGTCAAATCCACCGTGGCGGTTATGAGCACGTACCAGTTGACGCCTCCTCGGAGCACTTTCTGCAGATGCGATGACTCGTACTCGTTGCCGATGTCGAGGCCCTCCGCCGCCGTGAGGTAGCGCCTAAGGTTCTGCGGCTTGGTGATGCCAGCGTCTGCGGACGCCTCTGCGGCTATCGCCACGTGCCCGCGCTCAACGAAGCAACGCCCGAACTCGGCGGTGTCGCCGTAGGTCGTCCACACATCGAGCTGCACTGCGATCGAGGTGGTGTTCGGCGCGACGTAGCCCACCGCCGTGACGAAGTAGTAGAGCTTGCGCGGCTCCACCTCGCCCGGCACGGGCAGCTTGGGGTTCTCGACCACTATGTAGTTGTAGCTGTAGGCCTTCGAGAACGGCACGTCCACGAAAATCGGGTCGTTCGGCTTGAGGTACGTCATAGACCCCAACTCGCACGAGTCGGATTTAAGCGATGAGAAGTAGCTGTCCTTGTGCTGCTGGTCTTGCCAGTCCACCACGTTGCGGTATTCGGCGTCCCACGGCACGCGGCAGAGCGTGGCCTTCGAGTCGGTTGGCCACGAATAAGGGGTGAACCCCGAGTCCTCGATGAGTGGCTCGGGGTTCTCGCCGCGAAGTCTTTTCAGCAGGTTGCCCATTTACTTTTCCTCGGTTGCCGCCTTGACGGCCTTCGCGCGGGAAACCGCCTTGGCCTTGGTCGGTGTCGATGCGGAATCGTCCATTGCCCGAGCGCCGCCATCGTACGATGCGGCAGCGGCGTTGTTTGCCGCCGTCAGCTTGACGGACGCGAGCTTGGTAGCATCGATGGTGGAAACCCAGGTTACCGTGAGGTTGTTGAACGCGGCCGTATCGGACACGTGCAGCACGCCCATGCGGTCTACGTAGGTTCCCGTGTCGGGGTACACGACGTTCGCGGGTAGCTTGGTCGGCGCGGTCGCGTCCTCGGTCGTGATGATCGCGTAGGCGTTGGAGTCGGAGCTGCCGTCGGAATAGGAGACCTTCACCTTGAACGCGACGTCCGCGCCGGGTGCTAGCACCTTGTTTCCATCCACCGTCGGGTCGAGAGCAGCCGTGATTCCCGTCACCGTGCGGGCCTGTCCGATGACGGCCGTTGTCGCGTCGGTCGAGAAGCGGATGCACGTGCGCTGGCGGGATGCGGAGTACACGCCCCAGTGGTGCAGGTAGTACGTCCACTCGTCTGCAGACGGGTTGTACATGTTCGTGGTCTTCAGCTTGGTGTCCATGCACTTGTACCACTCGCTGTCGAGGAACATGCACTGCGTGCCGGGCATCTCGAAGTCATCGACCACGATGGTTCGGTCGGCCAGGAAGTCGGCCTTGTCCATATGGTAAGCCGCCGCGAGCACGTTCACGTCGAGCTTGGCGAAGAACTTAGGAGTTCCGAGAAGGATTAGCTCCTCGGGCGCTACCTGCATGCCGAGCGCGTTGTACTTGGTGCGGTAGAAGCCCTTGGTATCGAGGTACACCTCTCGGAGCAGCTCGGTGATCTTCTTGCCGTCGGCCTCGGGGTCTTGGGACGTGCCCAGGTTCGGCACCTGGTAGTTGAAGAAGCCGTCCGCCTCCTGGTACTTCTTGAGCAGGCCGCGCATGATGATGTACTCGTTCCACTCGTCGGACTTCTGCGGGAGGGACAGCAGGTTGTTCACGAACGCCGCGAGCTGTCCGTCGTTCAGGAACGCCTCCTCCAAAAGGTCGTTGTTCACACGCATCTTGTACTTGTCGCGTCGGTTGATCTGGTGGTAGTTCACCTCGACGTCGGCTTTCTCTCCGCCGAACACGTTGGTGTCGTTCGGGTCGTAGGCCTCCGCGTGCAGCAGGTTCACGCCGATCTCCTGAATCATGCCGCCGCAGTTCATAGCGCCCGACTTGAGCGGCTTCAGGCGGTTCGTGAAGCTGTTCTGGTTGAACAGCGTGAGTGCGATTCGGTTGACGAGAACGTCCATGAACTCGTTCCACATCGGCTGGTACGCCTGCAGCGTGGCGAAGGTCTTGGACAGGTTGGCTTGCGTTACCGCGGGGATTCGCGACTGGTATTCGAGGCTCGCGTTGGCGCGCACCTTGTTGATGATTGCGGCGTTGTCCGCATGCAGGATTGCATCTCCCATTTATTCCTTCTTTCCGAACAGGGTCTTCACGTCCCTGTCCTCGTCGGTGATCTCATCGGTCGGCTTCTCCTCCGCCGATTCCTGGGCGGTCGCCGCGATGATAAGCTCGTAGTTCCTTGCAGCGAGGTTCGTTGCCTTCTCCTCCGCTGCAGCCAGAGCAGTCTCAAGCTCGCTGATGCGGGCGTTGGCTCCCTCGGAAATCTGCCCGACGCTCTGGCCGTACGACACCAGCGTCTCGCGGAAACCGGGGATGCCGTCGGTGTCGTGGATGTTGTCGTACTGCTTGAGCACCTCGTCGAAATCCATTCTTGCCTCCTAAACTAAATCGACCTGAAACGGTTCAGTCGCGAGACTTCCCGTTTCAGGTCTTTTGTTGCTCGGAAGTCACCCGCAGTCTGCTCAAAGTCCCCAGCCTGAAACCGCGCCTCGGTGGCCGCAAGGCCCGCTGTCCCGAATTACGCTACTGGCAGAGAAACGGGACTTCTCCAGCGCTTACATTGTGGCATAATTTCGATTGAAATGAAAGGAGCAGAACATGGAGCGCATAATTTTGGAAGGCGGTTTTGGAAACCATGCATGGGCAGTTACCATGAAGGCCGATTCGGACAGGCGGGGAGCGGAGTGCGACGTGGAGGTTTCCGTTTACAAGTGCGGCGACGAACACCTCGTGTCCACGTGGCGAAGCACCGTGCGCAGAAGAAAAGACGCAGGCCGCGTGTACTGCGCTTGCCTGCGTCTTATAGCCCGTAGAGGTATTTGGTTGCATGACGGACAGCACGATGAGCTTGAGGCCGCCGTTCGCCGAGAGCTTGACTCGAAGCTAGCGCTTGGCTAGCAGCTCGTCAAGCTTGTCGGAGATTGAGTCCATTCGCGCCTTCAAGTCCTCGATCGCGGCTCCGTTGTCTGAAACCGCCTTGCCAATCCACTTGATGTGGTCATGGTCGTTAAGCTCGATGCCGCGCCCCGTCGGGTCATATGTGCCGACCTGCTGTTCGTAGATAACGGCAAGAAGCCTGTCTTGGTGTTCCGTCAGCATGTTTCCTCCTTCCGGGTCGCTTGGTTCAGCAGGTTCTGCGGGCGCTTGGCTCGGCGCGCAGTATTTCTGCCACGTGTCGTAATCACCGTAGAACAAGTCCAAATCAAGGTACCCGTCGTAGCCGTCGAGCACTCCCTGGCTGGTGAACTGCCAGAGCGCGCTCGACGGGATATCCTGTTTCATCCCGCTCGTGTCGTAGCCGTACACGGTATCGTAGCCGCGCCAGTAGTTCGCACTCCAAAGCGACAAATCCTCCTCTTCGGCCAAAGACTCCAAATCCTGGTCTCGTATGACCGAGCTTGACGCGTACACGACGGGGTTGACGCCCGTGCGGTACTTGATGCGCTGCGCGAACGTGCGGAGCCATTCGCGCCCGTTGTCGATAGCCTGCCCCTCGTAGTCGATGACCAGCATGACGCGCCCAACGTAATCGCCCACCGTGTCGCAGAAGAAGTCCGCCTCCTCCTTGGCGGCGCGCCCGAACGTGAAGTGGTAAAGCCCCGCGCACCCAGTCTTTCCGAGCGCGTCGTCCACCTGCTGCTCCATGTACGGGTTCTTGTAGTTCCACGAGTAGCCGGGCGGGTTTCCCGTAGCCTTCACGATCGCGAAATCGTAGTCCACCAGCGAGCAGATGTCCGCAGGCTGGTTCGAGCTAACGTCAATTCCCCGAATGCTTGCCATTGGTTTTGCCTTCCTTCTTGAAAATAGAGAAAACTGGGCTGTTTTCCAGGTCGGGGTTCATCTCGCCGATGTTCTCGAGGATGCTCGCGATCTCCATGAGAACGATGTAGGCGCATGTCACCGCTAGAATCGGCGTGTCGAACCCAAGTTCCAGGTGGTCGCATGCGACGTCGATTGCGCCTGCCAGCACGATGACGAGAATCTCCGCGAACTTGTGGTAGAGTCCCTCGCGCATGATGGTCGATGATACCTGCTTGTAGTAAGCGGCCTTGCAAATACCCGTAGCGAAGTCGAACAGGATGAAGATAAGCGCCGCGATGACCGCGTACCAGTCAAAACCTTGAACAACTGCCATTGAATCACCTCCCTTCGCTACCCGTGTATTGTAAACGGCCTTGGCACAAGAACGCAACCGCCCGGCACGTTGTGCGGCACGAGCTTCCAGTTGTCCGTGTTCGCGTAATCGGGGTTGTCGCTTCCGAGCGTGGTGAAGCCCACCCTGAAGTCCTCGAAGCGCATGACCTCCTTGAGGCTGTTCGGCATTCCAGCGCATATGTACTCGCAAAGCCCGTCTGAGTACGTAGCATAGGTCTTCGCCCGCAGGAAGATGGCCTTGTCGAACGTCTGCTCCAACGCCCACGCGCCAAGCTCGTAATCGTCAACGTGCACATCGTCTGGTATGTCGGTGCCGAGCGCCTTGATGGAATCGGTGTCGCTGTAAAGGTACCTGTCTCCGAACTCGCAAGCGGTGCGTATCGTCTTGTTCCTCGCCCATGCGGTGATGAACACCGCGCTTGGGATGTACACGGGCTCGCGCTCTCCCTTGTCGCCTGGCAGCAGGTGGAGAACCTTGTCGGCGTCGAGCACTGGAACCTTGCCCTGCACCTCCACCTTCTGGCCGAACTTTCCGTACAGGTTGTTGAGGCACAGCTTGGCGTTCTGCCGCCTCGCTAGGTTGCCCTCCTTGCCCGCCGCTATCTTCTCGGCAGTCCAGTAATCGACGTAATCGTTGTACATCCCCTCGGCACCGTGGAACAGGTAGTGCGCTCCCCACGCGTACACGGTTACCTCGTACATGTCGCATATCAGCTTCCAGTCTACCGACGACACCCAGAGGTCGATTGGCTCTACCGTCTCGCGTGTGTATTCGCGGTCGCGGTAGAACATGTTGTTCTTCATCTGTATGCACGGCAGCTTTCCAGGTTTCAGAACGGCGTCGAACTGCACCTCCGCGACCCAAAGCGGGTAGTCCTTGCTCTCCTTCGGCTTGCCGCGCCCTCGCTTCGGCATGCCCCAGGGTAGCAGCGCCGTTCGCATGACCCACGAGTAAAGCGAGTTGACGTCCAACGCTATCCCCTTGCCAACGACCTTGCCCTGGTGAAGCGGGTTGCAGTACACGTAGCCGCCTCGGTACGCTTGGCGAATCTCGGCGTCGAGTATCGGGTTGAGGTGCGGGAACCACTTGTTCCACAAGTCCTTGCCTATGATGTCCTTGTAGGTCTCGAGGCAGTCGGCACCCGTGGTGAGCTTGGTTCCGACTTCGAGGCGCTTGTGCATCGCCCTTGCGAGTATCAGCACGTCGCGGGATAGGTAGTCCATCTCATCGTCCGTCAGCTCGTGCCCGACCTCTCGATATGCCTCGTAGTCCAGATCGCCCTTCGCCATGGGCAGGTCGTACGCCTGGGCGACGCTCGCGAGGCTCATCGGAATCTTCTTGAAGCTGTCCGCCAGAACAAGCTTCCCGCCCTCGTTGCCTATCTCGAGCGAGTAAATCTTGCCCATGTTGTCGATGACGGTGGAGAACTGCCCTTCCACGGGCTTCTTCTCCACCCATTCGCACCCAGAGTCGAGCAGGTACCACATGACGAAGCGGGAGTCGAATCCCAGGTTATGGAACCAATAGCGGCCTGGGTTCGACTTGACGTGCGCAAGCCACGACTCGATGTCGGTACCGCTCTCGAACGTCGGTTCTGGCTCATCGCACACGTTGGCGCACCCCCAGGCCCAAACGCGGCAGTCATCGGCCTGCGTCGTGGTCTCGAAGTCGCTCGCGTACTCTATCATTTCCCGTGCCTTATCTGGCGCGCGATCTCGTAGGAAAGCTCATGCAGCATGCGCTCGCTGTCGGCCGATTCCGCCTTGCTTTCCTTGTAATCGAAGATGGACGCCCTGAACCCGAGGCGCGAGCCTGATATGGACGCCCTGCTCATCGTCTCGATGATCTCGGGGTCCAATCCCTTGCTCCCCAGCTTTCCGCCAGCCTTCGCGAAGCCCTTCTCGCCGCGCCATTCCTTGTTGTAAGTGATGTTCGATATTCCAGACTGCCCGGGCCTTATGCGCCTCGCACGCAGAATCTCCGCCATCATCTGCGCCGCCGCCTCGTCCGTCTGGTCGCGCTGCTCCTCGAACAGCGCCTGCTTTCCAGCGATATAGCCATTCTGAGATGAGAAGAAGGAACCCCAAGCATCGAAGTCGGTGTAGTAGTGCAGATAGTCGAGCTGCGCGTAGGTGAGCGCGCGTATCGCCTCGGCAAGCTCGGGATAGCCGGAGAACATGGCCTTCTCGATGAGAGCCTCGCGGTATTGCGGGTAGCGCTTCCTGGCTACCTTGATTCGCTCCTTTGCCTCCTTCGCCTTCCTGGTCTGCTCCTCTACCGACTTGACGGAGGGAAAGGACTCGCGCATCCATATGGGCACGAGGTCTTGGAACTTGTTCCGCTCGCCTGGCTTCCACTGCTTGAACACGGGGTCGTAGTAGCTCTGCGCTTTTGCAAGGTAGTCGATGTCAAGCTTGTTCCAGTTGACGGGAATGCCTCGCATAGACTCTACCGACTTCTTGAGCGGCTTGTACGGCTTGCCCAGCTTCTCCGCACGCTCGCGCCTTGAAATCTCCTTGTTCACCGTCTCCTTAATCTTGGAGATGTCGCGCACCGCCGCCGACTTAACCGCCTCCTCGATTCCAGCCCTGCGGAGGATGCGCGCGGCGTTAAGCTCAAGCTCCGCCTGCCGGTACGCCTTGAGCTTTGTCTCGGGAATCGCTATCCCGTTGCCAGGCTGCACGATAACCTTGTTCGCACGTCCGTTGAACAGTTCGAGCTTCCTGAGGTAGGCCTTCTTCTGCGAGCCGTTCATGTGCTTAAGCTCTGCCTGGGAGACACGCGGGTCGAACTCCTCGCTGTTGATTGCGCCCTTTTGACGGATGCGGTATAGTTTGTTTCGGGCATTCTTCTGAGCGCGGGATATCTTCTTATCGAGTTCCGTTCTATTCCTCGCCATGATGCCTGCTCCTTTTTCCAGCCCGCGCAAGCGGGCTTTGTTTATGCTGTGATACGAAGGGCGCACCCTAAGGCACGCCCTTCGAGGGAGCGCGGCCTAAGCGCACGCTCCCAGAATATCACGCAAGTTCGCGCTACTCCACATCGAGGAACTTATAACGGCGTCCCTTGCTGGTGTTGGTCTCCTTGCACACGACGGTGAGCGGCTCTCCCCACTCGGCAGGCTCGCCGAAGTTGGCGATGATGCACATAGCCGACTTGAGAACGCCCGTGGAGGTGGAGCTGTAGGTGGTACCGTTCACGTCGGTGAGGAAGACTCCGAGCGTGGTGAGCGGGTTTCCGTCCTCGTCGCTGATTTCGGACGGCGCGAACGTGATGTTCACGACCGAAAGCGGCGTCTCCATGAAATCTCGGAGAAGCACGCTCGCGTTTGTCGCGCTGTAAAGCGCCTTCTTACCCGCCATGGTGGAGATATCGAGCGTTGTGTAGAAGCCCTGCTCGTTCACTTCCTGCACGATCTTCTGCGCGAAGCCGTTTCCGTTGGCAAGCTGGGCTGCAGCCTGCTGGGTAGCGAGTGCCTTTTCCTCTTCATAGAACTCTGCGGTCATTGTTTGCTCCTTCTCTTAGTCTACTTTGGTTGCGTTTGCGATGAAAGCTTCCTCTTCCATCTCGTAAGTTTCCTGCACGGTTCGATAGTTCGTGATCGTGGCAAGCTGGTTCTTGTACAGACGGCGCGCCACCTTGGCGAGCCTTGCAGGGCTGATTTTGCCGTAATAGGACGCCTCGCCGAGCATCTCCCCATCAGGCGTTACCACATCGCAAATAGTGGTAGTCATTTTACGGCGAATCATTTAATCACCTCCTTTCAAACGTCACTTTGGCATTATAACTTAACTCTGACCAAAACCTGGTCATAGAAAGAGGAAACCGAGATAATTTTCTTTTCAAGCTGCTTTGAAACCGCCGCATTATCCTCGGTTGCAAAGTGGCTATCAACTGTCCAAGTAAGACCCTCGTCTAAATCGCAAACGAGGAAATCATCTTTGAGCAGGGGAATCAGTTTCTTCAGCTTCACCTAAAGACCTCGCAATCAACTCACCTAAACTAGATTTAGTGGCATCAAACGTTCTAAGCATACGTCCAATCTCCTTGCCTTTATCCCAGTCATCCATATCCTTATTTGCCTGAAGTTCCTTGACAGATTCAATGAAATCTTCCATGGCCGCCAACTGACCGCAAATAACAACCCATTCCTTCAAGCATACCTCTACAGTCTTCATCGATAAGCCTTCCCTTTCATATATCCCTTCTGATAACCCGCCACGAAGGCGTGAAGCTCGGAAGTGTCGAACAAACTGTTGCCGTCGGCTACCAGAACGTACACGCCGCTGTTGCCGATTTGCTTTCGGAAAACGTCCACATGCGGACAGTTCTCCTCGATGTATCGAACGTACGCTGTCGAGCTATCCTTATCGAACGTTTGCATGCTATCCCCTCCATCTTGGGTACTCGTAACGCCTATCGTAGTCTTGGAATTTTGGCCTGCTTATCTCCTCTGCCTTATCAGTACCTTTTCTATAGCCTGCGGAGAAGCCCCGGCAGTAGCCGTCGTCGTAGCCGTTTTGGTAACCGATTTCGTATTGGGTGTTATTTTGTTTCATATCCGTTCACCACCTCAATCGCTCCATTAACAGCTTCGGAAATATCAATAATGCACTTCTCCAAGTCGGCAATAAAGGTGTGCATCTCGCCATAATCAGGTTTTGCAAGCAAGGCCCTGGACAGATTGACTGCAAGTGCATGGTTATCGTCAACCAAACGATCGTAACTGCTCTCAAGCTCCCGAACCCTGGCGGATAACTCTCTGTTCTCTTTTCTCCATTCGAAGATGGTCTTACCTTCTAGTTTGTATTCTGTGGGGTCCATGTTATCAAAATCACGGTTACCGCTAAACGATATGCAGTACCCAGCCATGTCGGAGCTGTCATCGATGATAGACTTGAAGCATTCGATGTCATCCTCGCACCCTATCACATGTAGCACAAACGGATATAACGAGCTTTTAACGGTTGTTTCCTTAAATTCCATAATTCCTTCTCCTTTTCCAAACACCGCACCCAAGCCCAGCGCCGGGTGCCTTGCCTTGCTGACAG
>ULQE01016823.1_pt1 | contig 18514 bp, 18 predicted proteins | sample 1954171 | NCBI WGS metagenome assembly ULQE01 (sample SAMEA4835647, study PRJEB28245) | human gut metagenome | biome: gut microbiome; material: fecal sample | place: Denmark | collected 2008
AGCCCGCTGCAGACGGACAGCAGCCCGCCGTGCCTGCCGCCGGTGAGCGGCGAACCGTCCTCGTCGGACAGCGTGCCCGAGTTGCCGTCGGACGAGGCGGACTGGACGGCCGCGTACTCTTCCGCGTGGGAATAGGCGCGCCAGCCGCTCCAGGTCTTGTCAGGCTCGTTCTCGGGCTCTATGCCGCAGAGCAGGTCCAGGCCGGTGGAGCCGTCGGCATCCGTGAAATAATCCTCCTGCCCGAGGTCGCGGTTGCCGAATTTGGCGCCAAGGGCCATGCACAGCTTGGCGTAGGTCCTGTAGGAGCCGGGGGACATCGTCGCCTTGAAATACTCCGCCAGTCCGCCGACGCCCCGCGAGGGAAGGGGTGTCCAGACGTCCTCAAGCCAATAGCCGTCGCAGGGACGGTTATCGCCGTTCACCGGAGGGTACTTGCAGTAGTCGAACGTGCCGGTAAAGGTGAGGTAAGGGCGCAGACCGTTCTTCTTATAGGTGCCCAGCAGGTCGATGAACCCGTCCACGCCCCCGTTACCTGTAATCCAGGGAATATTGTCCACGCGGAATTTCATGTCGGCAAGCCGGGTATAGGCGTCCGCAGTGTTGTAGTTCGTGGCGAAGTGACCGGGATGGATATACAGGCGTACCCGCTCGCCGCTGCACATCGAGTGCAGGCGCCCCTGCTGGTAGGCGTGACCGTTGGTGCAGAAGAACTGGTCGACCGTATGCCGCCCGGCCGCGCGGCGTATGGGGGGCATGATGCCGCCCGGGCGGGCGGTGACGGGACGCCCGTAGAGGAGTATGTTGTTGACGGCCTCGATGGTACTGTTCCACTCTTCCTTGGGAAGCCCTTCGGACAGGCCGGAAAAGCCGAAGTCCATCAGGTCGAACGAAAGCTTGACGAAGCGGCACTTCAGGCCGGAGAAAGGCAGGGACTGCCAGGTATTGAACCCGTGTTCCATCGCCCCCACGTATTCCCACCCGTAGCCGAAGTCCTTCATCGCGAAAACGGAATATTTGGGCTTGCTGGTCGAGAAGACGAACAGCCGGTCGAGGGAATGTACGGAGAACAGGTCGATGAATATGTCATAGGGCACCGAGGCGCGGCTGTACTTGTTGGCAAGCCAGTAGGTGGGAAAGGACTTGTTGGACGTGTCCGGATAGCCGTCTTCCAGGTATTGGTTAAGCCCGGACTCGTCAACGGCCCTGTCGATCGTGCAGAGGCCGCCGTCGCTGTCGGTCACCGCCGTATTGTCCTGGGCGAAGATGTTCCTGGCCGTGAGGTTGATACGGTACGCCTTGGAGAGGTCTTCGGCGCCGGTGGTGCGGCAATAGGCGAAATCGGAGGCCGCGGAGACATACCGGACGCCGTAGTTCACCTTGACGGACTTCAGATAAATGTAATACTCCTTATTCGGGGAAAGGGACGAAAGGGTCATCCGCTGCAGGGTACCGGGGGAACCGGGCGCGGGAACGCCCTCCACGTTCTTGAGCCCCTCCCAGACCTTGGGGTCGTCGGCATCCACAAGGCCGTTCGCGTAACGGATGTCGTATCCGGTCACCTTGTCATAGATGTTGTTTCCATGCGGCGCGGTCCACTGGACCGTACAGACGCTTGAATCGTAATATACGACCTGGAAATCCGGGACCCTGGAGGGGGTCGGGTACTGGACATCGCCAAGCACGGTGTTGCTGTGCATATAGATGGTGTCGCCGATGCGGTGGTAGGACAGCAGGGCGACGGTATCGCCGTTCAGCGGAAGGTCTATGGTCCCCCTGATGTTGTCGGCAAGGGAGATCTGCTTGAAACCCGTCTGGAAGACGAGGATCTTGCCGGCGCTGCCGTCCTTCGTGCCCGTGATGGAAAGGTTGAAGATGCCGGCATCACCGGAAAGCGTGACTTTCGCATAGGGGGTTCTCGTGAAATCAACGATGATATCATTGCCGGTGAACCCCACATCGGCAAATTGCTCAAGGCTGAAGGTCTTGAACACGTCAAGGTTCAGGGGCTCGTATTTGGCGCCCGCCCAGATATAAAGCGCGTCTCCGACCTTAAAAAGGCCGTGAGTGTCCGCACCGTTCGGATGGGCGGCTTTCAGATCGTCCAAGGTGTTATAACTGCCCAATATGATGAAATCAAGGCTCTGACCCTTGTCGCCGTCACGGCCTTTCAAGGAGGATACCGGAACGGCGACCGTGCGCTTGACGCCGTTCAAGAACTGCACGCCGGGAAGGGAACGGATGCCGTCAAGAGTTTCGGCGGAAGGAACGTTCTCAACCTGGATGGCGGACTCTTTCAAATACGGACCAACCAGGGCGGCAAGGTCGCGCAAGTCTTTATCGGATAATTCGTCTAATAGTCCCATAGTTATGCATTATTCATATTTTTTATAAAGTTTGCCGTCACGGTAAAAAGACAGGCTGCCGGGTTGAAGGACGCAGTCCCTGCTCGAATCAAGCTGGTAGATGCGGCACGAGCCTTGCGTCAAGGTGATGCCGGAGCCTCCTATAAGGTCCTCAATGTTCGCGCCGCTCGCGCCGTAATAGGCGGTTCGGACCAATTCGTGATTCTTGTTGTAGTCGCGCATGCGCAGGCGGGGCAGGTAGGGCATGTCGGATTGCTCGATGAAAGTCATTTCGCAAACCGTGTCATTGTTTTCATTGAACATTTTAAAGGAGTTTGTTTCCGGGTCGATCTCGACGCGCCTGCCGTTTAAGGAAGTGACCACCTTATTGGTCAGGACCTTACCGGCAATCAGCGTGTCAACGTCTATCAGCTCCAGGTTAAGATACCCGCCTACAAGGACAGCCTTACCGCCGGTGGCGGCATTCTCGACAAGCCGCGCGTAATTGCTGTAGCCCAGCTGCCGCGCCACATCGTCCTTGGCCGTCATGCTCGCGTTGCCGAACGCCTGCTCGTAAGCCGTCTGGAAGTCGGGGGCGAAGCTCTCGAAGGTGACGATGCCCTTCAGGTTGATGTGCGAGGAATCAAGGAAGATGCCGTCGGGCGTCACGGTAAAGAGGGAGATGGCCCTGGTGCCGTCCGGCCAGCATGCGGAAGCCCAGATCCTGGTGCCGTCGGCAGTGGTAAGCCAGCCGCTGTCCCTGATGGTATTGTTGATATTGTCGATGGAGGTCACCATGGCTTTGATGCTGCCCGCCATCTGGGTAAAGGTACTGTTCACTTCCTGCTTGAAGTCATCCAGCGGACGGTTGGTCAGCGTTACCAGGTTGATATGGATATCGCCGGTGAACTGTATCAGGAAGTCACCCGTACCGTCCCAATTGCCGGAGAACTCAAACATGCGTGCAGTGCGGTTGATGGCGATGGAGGCGGTCTTGTATAGTCCCTGACCGGAAAAGCCGCAGGTCAAGGTGCCGCTGCCGGTACAGATATAACGGAGCGATACATAGAATTTGCCGGATTGCGCGGGCTGCGTAAGGTTGGCATTGGGCTGCTTTACGTAGCTGTCTTTCAACCTGAGCCACAGTTTGCCGTCATAGGTCACTACGCCGGCAAGCCTGCCGGCATCGGAAAGGTACTCCGAATTGGCCTGCAACAATTCCTCAGCCTCCAATACCTGCACGTCGTCATCACGGCCCCAGCCCTCCATGTCCTTCACGAAGGAGGCGTTCAGAAGGTAGTTGTCGGTCTCGTTCAGGACGTATTCCACGCTCTGAATCTCCGTCTTGATCAGGTTCTCAAGTATCTGCAACTCGGTGGCTATGTTGACACCGGTCTTCAGGATGAAGTCACCGACATACCTGTTTCCCTTCGGAGAGGTCACGCTGACCTCTTTGTCCGCAAGGGAATAGCTGTCGATATAGGCATACTGCTTATAGGACGGGGCGTCAGGACCGTATGCGGACAGGACGATCGCGTTCATGCCGGATTCGTCGCCGCGGTGCCCGAGCTGGCAGATGTCGTCACCGGATTCAGGAAGGTCGCTTCCAGTATCGCAGTCGGTTTTTGATAAATCAATGTAGTCATCGCCCACGGCGGTCACCAGGCGCCAGTAATATTTCTGGCCGCTACCGGTGAACACCTGGCATCTGCCCTGGGCGCCGACAGTGAATTCCTGCTCAACTTCATACCGGCCTGATTCATTTACTGTTCCCCGGTCAAAGTAGCAACGATAGGCGTCATCCTGTTCTTCAACCCGGACGCACTTCATACGGGCGGGAGACAATACCAGCTCACCGCCGATATGGCGTAACGACTCGATGATCAGTTCCTTGAAGACGGCCTTCATGCGCACGAAGAGCTCGTCAACTTCAAGGTGGGATTTGCCGGTTAGCGGGTTAATCTGGATGGCGGCGCCGGAACCGAGAGCGCCGGGAGAAAAGGGACCGACCTCTAAGCCTCCTAATAACCTCAATAGGTAATTAGTGAAATCCATCTTGTCTTTACGAAGAAACATTGACAACGAACGCAATGCCGAGAACACATTGCTGTCAGTTGCAGGAGTAGAGTCATTTCTTCTTATCACATATACGCCACTACCGCTTCCACCTGTGTACGTCTGACCCTTGAGAGTGAGACTTTCTACCTTATCCTCTATTTCCCCTATGCGGGAATAGACAGCGGTTTCCCCGACAGTATATACGGGGGAATCATAAGGTTTGTCAAGGTTGAATTCAAACCCGATAACCCTCGACTGCCTTCCGTTCTCGAAATAGGCTTTGTTAATCAGGTTAACTTTCTGACCTGCACCATAGAGATTATGTATTCCGTCCTCACGGTATGCGTCATCGGACATCATCGTGCAAGTATAGGTGTTCGGGTCTATCTTGGATTTGGCTACATATTTCTCCGTTTCCGCTTTCAGTTCCTGTTCTGCGGCATCCACAAGCCCCAGTTCAACTATCTTAGTACTGTCCCAACCGGAAAGAACATACTTGTCACCGTCTTCCGGAACAAGCACATCACCGGGTAGCTTACGCCCGTAGTCCTCATTACGTACTATCTCCCAAAGCTGTTCATCTTTGCCGTCCGGGTCAAATGCCACAGCGAATACCATGCCATTGAGTTTCCCGGACTGGAAAGTTATTTTCAGTTCCTCACCGGGAAGGATATAATCCTTTGAGAAAGTAATGCCGGTATCTTTGAAGCGGTAGGCATTCCATTTCTCTTCGGTAGTTGTTCCGTCCGCATTTTCTATCTTGTCGGTGTATTCTTTCGTGGTAATATCCGACATCGTGCCCGTTCTTCGGGGAAAGATTTCATCAAACACAACCACCTGTTCAACCGCTTCCTCGGTATACATGTCAGGATATGCATCTATGCAAGGAGTGCCAACAGGAAGCATAAGGCGTTTCTGTACAACTCCATTCACAACAATACTCTCATCAACAGGACGATAGTTGGAAGGTATGTTTCTTGTAGAACCGAAAGCGTAAATTCTCGTGGCGTAATCAGACTGCGAATCGGAACGTGTCATTTCCTGCACATTTATACCTTGCTCGAAGTCCACAGGATCACCGAACTCACACCGTCCGAAGTGGATGATGTTCTCTGTTACCCACACATCACAGTTCCACTTGTCTTTAGCTCCCATAGAGAACAAGGCATCAAGGATATTGATATTGTCGTAGCTCATCAAAAGAGACTTATTCTCTACACTACTGTCAATGGAAAATTCAAAATCCTGTCCTTTATACTTATAGCCAAGAGCTTTCAAATTTCTAAGGACTATATCAACATGGACATCAAGTGAAGCGGTGAGATTCCAAGATGCCTCTTGCCCTGCCACTTCTGGGGTATATTTGAAGATTTTGTTTTTCCATTTCCAATAATATGCATCCAAACGAAGCTCATAATCATAGCCTGCGTTATCGGTATTGAAGGTGGGACTTTGAAGGTCGCATACCTCGAATAACCCCAAATCGCATTCAACGTATGAACCTAACTTGAAATATATGGGATTCTCCAAAGAGAATTTCAGAAGTATGTAATCCTCTTTTTTGAGCGTAAACTTCCGCTTGCAACCTCCATTGGGAGTAGTTACAAGAAGAACGTTACCGGATATGTCTTTGATGTCTACTATCATAACATCTCCAAAGTTCGGAGATAAAAAAAAGAGTGCCCAATTTTGAGCACTCACATACACGACAATAAAACCAATGTCGTGAATTAGGTTCTGTTTACCGGATTCGGTTCGTTAAACTTCATCGAACATTTGGCAAAAGTTCGGTCTAAACTCTGTGCGTAAGTGATACTTTTACCGAGATAAATCAGATGGTAAATCTCGCTACTATTAGCTGGGACTTGAATATCAACCTTGCCTTTATAAAGCTCATCGAAGAAAGCTTTTTTCTTTGATTGATAATCGGACTGAGAACTACCCTCGATAGTGAACGAAAGAGTTATTTCCCTCTCATCGACTTTAGGATCATTGATTATTACCCGTTTCCCATGTTCAAGTCGGCTTTTGTTCTCAATAAAATCCTTCATGGGAGCGGATGCCCCAATAACATCAAGAAACCCCTCTCCCATTCTCACACCCCATAAAGCGTAAGCATCCTTGTTATTTATCAATAATTCATTCATAGACTATAATTTTGCTGTATTCTTTTTAACTTCTGCTATATCTCTTTGCATCTGTTGAATAGGTTTGACGATTGCCCCTGTATTCTCCGAAATCTGCACCAGTTCAAGGTAAGACTGCGCAATCAAGTCCCTTGTATCATCTGCGATATTCCTTGTCTCCGTATTAATTGAAAGTATAGCATCAGCCTTGGCAGTTAGCAGATTTAAGGATTGGGATTGGATTACGTTCTGATTCTTTATCTCCTCTCCTGCGACCTGCAAAGCAGTAAACCGACCGTTTAATTCTTCGCCAGTATCTTGAGACATGGTTTGAAATCCCCGGGAAGAAGAATCTTGTGAAGTTGCAGAAGAATCCCAACCGAAAGCCTGGCTCATATTGTCCCTAGCTTGGACCATCGCATCTACAAGCTTCTTGTATCCGTCTTGGATATCCCGGGCTTCATCTTCTGTAATAGTCATGCCTCCCAATGAATCTTCTTCTCCGGCAGCAACCCACTTATCATACAACTTATTGATATCTTCCTGGAAGTTTTTCGCAACCATAGCCGCAAGAATGGACTTTCTCAAATATTCACCAAAGTTTTCTGCCATGTCTTCAGCAGACATATCCATATCTGAAAGCATGTCTATGAATTCATTGTAAAAGCTATCAAATGAAACGCCTGTAATAGCCTCATTTAATGAATCTCTAAGTTTTTCCGATTCTTCCCTACAATCAATAATAGCCTGTAAGCTATCAGTTATTTCCTCAGGTATTTTAGACCATGCTTCTGGAAACTTCGTTTGTACAAGATAGAGCTCCTCACCTGTCAAATTGTATAAATCCTGAACTTTCGTTATATTCTTTCCCAATACCTCAGAAATGTCCTCAAAACGTCCCTTTCCCGCTTCAACACCGCTTTTACCGGAAGCACTCCGCCCACTGAGCCGTTCATTGGCACGATAAGCATAAGAATGAGAACCTGTTTTCCTGGCATCCCCTCCAGCTTCCGCCAATTTTCGGTAGTTTTCAATCTGTCTTTCCAATAAATCGTTAGCTTCCCGGTATGATTCTAAAGCAGCAAAACCACCACCAAATACAATCTTCTCTTTACTTTTCTCAATTATATCTCCATAGATTTCATTGATCGCTCCCAATTCATCTTTTAGGCTTTCGTAGTATTCCATACTGCTATTCCCGAATAAAGATGCTAATTTGGTTGCTATCTGTAAAGCTGCACCAATGATAGCCAAGATTACAGAGGCTTTCTCAACGGCTTGTATAGATGCAGATGCCGCCTGTGCTGTGCCAGACATAGCCTCTGACGAACCATTGGCAAGCGTCACAATACCGTCAATCATTTGTAGCGTTGATGTTGCGATACCCCCAGCAGCAGAAATTATCTCCCCGGCCGTCCCACCTACAGTATTTCCAATCTCATCAAATTGCCTTTCAACCTTTGAAAGTGTGTTGTACAAGTCCTGCCATTCCTTTTGACTACGTTTGTTAGGTGATGTACTGGTTTTCTCTGATTTCTCACCGATAGTATTCTTCAAAGACGTAACCTTAGCTCTCTGTCCGGCTAACTTGGGATCATTCGGGTTCAGGAACTCAGATCGTTCTAATTCTCTTTCAGCCTGTACCAATAGCTCACGTAATTTTTCCAAACTCAGGTCAGCTATATTATCAGCCCATGCCTTAAAAGAATCCTCACGCATAGCGAATTCATTATCTATTGACTCCAACGCTTCATCTCTCTGATAGTCATGCTCGGTAAGCGTTTCTTTTGATGCGCCAGCTTTTACGAGGGAATCCCTCTCTTCTTGGAACTTTTTCTGTGTAGCTAACCGTTTCTCTGTATAGCTTTGATACTTGGCTAGCAAGTCTTTGTAATAAGATGATATTTCATTCCCTTGCTTGGAGATAGTAGATTCTATGATGTTTTTGAACATATCTTCTTCATCTTTACTAAGAGATATTGTAGAAGTATCAAATGACTTGCCTTTATTGGATGGATTGGCTTCAAACAGACTTCTTTCGGCTTCAATCTTCTTTCGGAGATAGTCCTCACGATTACGCTTGAGACTTTCAACCTCTTTTTGATGATTGAGTTTCATTTGGGCGATGGTCCTTTCGGAACCTTGCTGCATTGCATCTATACGAGATTGGGTGGCTTCAAATTCTAAATCTTTGGATTGACGTTTATTATCTTGAGATTGCTTGGATTGAAGAAGGGCGTATTTCTCTTGTTCTTTGCGGAGTTTTTCGGCTTGGTTTTCCTGCTTGGAAGATGAATCGTAGACTTTTAGTTCTTTTTCTGCCTCTGTTTTAAGTTTTATGGCTTGTTTATAAGAGTCTACAATAGATTTATCAATACCTAATCCGTATAAGTCTTTTTTAGGGTCTTTTACTGCATTATCTAATAGTGCTTTTTGCTTTGAATCTATTTGCTTCAAAGCTACATCCGCTATTTGCACTTGCTGTTGCCAATAGTCATGAGTTCCTTCTTCAGGTTGAGGATATAAATCATCCACCTTTATTTGTTCTGCTATATAGTTTATTTTAGATGCATAATCATTAGTTTCTTTTTCCAAATTATCATATATTTCTTTTTGCTTCTCATATTCTTCTTTTGCATTCATGTAGGAAACACGTGCTGTAGACAATGCTTGCCCTACTGATTTACCACTATCATAATCTTTCTGAAGTTTCTCATAAATTTCTTTAGTTCTAAGATATTCACTCTCCGCAATACCTAATGTTTTTTTCTGATTCAGTCTTTTAAAATTAGCATCAAATCGCTTTGATTCAAGTTCTGTTATTCTATCCGAATACGACCTTGCCTTTGCCGATTCTATGATTTGTTTCGATAATGATTGATAAGCCGATTCAAGTTTACCCAGACTTACCAATTCACCATTCATTATATTAGAATGCTGAGGATATTTCTTCATCCATTCATTGACGGCTGCTGTACGTTCCTTTGTTGACAAGGAAGTACCTTTTAGTTTGTTATATAACAAATCAAGTTCAGCCCTCTCTTTTGTAGAATCAGAAATAGCTTTTTTACGAGCCAATGCCATTTCTTGCTCAGCACTAAGTAATTCTTTTATTGCTTCTTTTGCTTTAAATAATTCAGTAACCCAATCAACCACTTTATCCCCATATAGGGTTAACAAGGTAATTCCAACTGTTAAAGCACTTTGCCAACTAAACAAAGAAGATACCGCTTGCTTCCACACAGGAGTAGCCGATTGTCCCGATTTCTTTAATAGCTCATACTCTGTTCTCGCCCGCCTAATTTCATCGGCTAAAATCGGTAAGTTGTTACTTATAGCAGAGAAAAACACTTTTGGACCATAAGCCAAAGAAGGGAGCTCACGTCCTAGTTGTTGAATTGACATACTGAGTCCATTCCACTGCTTACCATAATTACCTACATTTCGTTGATGATTGCCAATTGTAGCATCAAGCTCCTTCATTTTTGTATCTGCCTGATTAATAGACTCAAGAAGTTTCTTCCCAAACGAAGATTTTCGTTCTTCTTCCGTCAACTCACGATAAGTCATTTTCATTCTAGACAAGGACTGTGATAACCCATTCATTGATGTAGCAGCAGCATTATCCAGCTTGACATTATTGTTTAACGTCTGTCTCACTTCTGACAATGCGGTTTTATGTGTCAGCAGTGAATTGTTAAGCTGTTCAAGCCTTCTTTGTTGAGTAGAAGATAAAGAAGATGATTCACTTTGTGATTTGGTTATCTTTTTAATTTCAGCATTAATCAGACGGATAGCATTCATTTCTTCTACCAGCCGTTTGACATTGGCATCCCTTGTTCCAAGAATATCGTTAATCTCGGTTCTCAAATCATCATAAGCCTTTGCCTGTGCTTGAATACTTGCAGTTTCAGCCGTATTAGTCTGTGTATTCACATTACCTGTCTGTGCAGGAATATCTACGGGGTTAGAAACTTTCTCCTGCGCTTGAACAATCTTTTCAGTAGCTTTATTGATTCGACTGACCGAAAGCATTATTTTCCCTTCCGCTGCCGCAATCTTATCTACCAATGTGTCGTATTGCCCTATCAGAGAGGTTAACTGAGACTGTAAGCCTTTAGCTATATCAATATCCACCGTGATATTAATACCTTTCAATGCTTTCTTGACATTCTCTATCTCATTCTTTAGTTTGCGCAACTTCTGAACATCACTGTCTACATTTGAAATAATACCTGCCATATCTATAATTTTTTTTCTATTTGTCTACCAGCATACAAGACACCATTAGTCATAATAACTTCAAACCCTTTGCTTTCGACATAGCTTGCATAAGGCTGACCGTTAGCCAAATAAAGCCCGTCTTTCGGTTTTTCAGAATATATAAGAAAATTCTCCGTATTCTTGACTGCATCAGGATGAGAACCGTCCGATTCCACCCACATATCCACTATCTTCCCATTACGAACAACACATCCCCCATTTGCGTTATTCAAATTTCCAGTCCTATTTTCATAAGTCCTGTTGATCTTTGCATTTTGGGTTGCATCTCTCCCTATTTGAGAAAGAGTATTGTAATACTCGTCATCTATACTTTCAAGTAATTCATCCAATCCAGATGTATCTCCTCTAAACTCCATTATTTTTTCATTTGCGCTAAGTTCGGCGATTACAAGTTGCCCAGCGATTTTTCAAGTGTTTAATATACGACAACGGAATAATTGTCGTGAATTTGTTTGAAGTGATTATTTTTTGAGATATTTTTGCCAAAAACATTAAAACGAATTATCATGGAAACGACATTAAACATTGTATCAATCATCATTATCGTATTCGGTATTCTTCAAATAATTCTGTTTTTCAAAGTATGGGGAATGACTAACAATGTAAGTGAAATGAAGAATATGATGGAGCAATTCCTAAAAAAAGACTTTCAAGATAAAGATAAATTCGAGCCAACAACAAGTAACATAACTAATAATATTGAACCTGATAAAGAAGATTTTCCATCTAATACTAAATTCTGTAAAGGAGATATTGTAATATACAAACCTGAAAATATGAAACTAACTGTCATTGGTTATATGTCTCCTAATATTTTTAAATGCAAGACTATGGATGGAATAGATAAAACATATTGTTTTCAAGAAGAATATTTAGATAAATCCAAATAATGCAAATAGCACCATTCAAAAAGCAAATGCAATAACTTCTTCATGCAGGATGCTTAATACTGAATTTGGGCTTTATTTTCACCCGAATGCAAAATTCCTACATTGTGATTTGATTTTTCGGATATTATAAGTAGGTTTGCGAATGCTAAGAAGTTAGCGGAGAAATTATAAAAGAGTATCCTATGGAAACAATTATAATTGAATTAATTAATTTCTTTAAAGAACTTATTGAAAACAAGAAATTAAGAAATAAAAAATACTTAGAAACTATTTTCAACACCAAAGTTAGTAGATGTAATAATCTAATAAATGAAACACATAACGACTATATATCATCCCTTTCAAAATACATAGATTATATAGAATCAAATGAAAAATTAAACAAAGAAATTTTCATGAAGTTAACTTCAAAAATAGTAAAAGATATGATTGCAAGCGAGCAATACAGAATTAGCTTATCTGTTACCACCACAACAGATAAGCTAAATGATAAAGTAAACGAATCTTTTAAATTCTTTTTCTGTCAATATGAATCATACATTTCACTAATTAATGATTATTTACAATACAAAAAAAATAGCATTCCCACAATATACGGAGTTCATCCTTGTGAAAAAGTACGTTGCACGAACGTTATTAGAAGAAGATTAATCTATGACCTAGAATCCGAATATGATAAGACTGCCAATAAAAACAAAAAAATAAGATTAATTATGATTTCTAAAATTGAGGAGTTAATTAACGAGTTAAATGAGAAATTCCAAGCAATTCAAACGAAATACGAAACGCTTGAAAATATTATAATAAAAATGAATTAAAGCCGGAATAACCTCCGGCTTTAATTTACCCTTTCCTTTTTACCATATCCTTACCAGATGTTTTCTTTACCCTTTCTCCATATACCATATGGAGCTTATCCATCTGCATTATTACCAAATTGCGATATGGAATCTTGTACACCACCTCTTCATATCCTAAATGTAACGAATCCATGAACGATGCAATCTGTCCGAGTAGACAGTTATTTCCCTCTACTTCTGTTTCGCTGCCAGACTTGCTACGTTCTTCACTAAAGCTGACAGCTTCATAAAATTTTCAACCGAAATCAATGAGAAAGCAATGGATAAAGCTTCTACATTTTCTTCAAATGTTCCCTTTGACAACTCCTCAAACAACTCATCATTTCCATTAATAAGCCAGGAAAGAGCATGTGAGGCATTGGGAGTATCTTTCATAGATAGAAATATGTCCTCTAAGTTCTCTATCTTTCCTACATTCGACAAATAGCTTGCTGCTCCAGCTATTTTATGAATAGTAGGAGGATAAATGATATACGATTTCCCATTCACTACCACAACTTTAAAATCATTGCCTATTATGGCATCTGAAACTATTTTTGCACCTTGATTCATATATCTTAAATTAAAAAAAGAGTGAAGGCAGTAAACACCACTTCCACCCTTTCAATTAAACGATCTTATTACCTTATCCTTCCGGAACAACTACTTCCGATTCGTCAAACCACTTCTCGGAAGCCAATCCATCTACACCCGTGGAAAGGGGAACGGCTGAAACAGCCAATCCGACAGCCTTATCGGTATTAGAGCCACGAGCATTGATAGCCGCTTTCGGGAACACAACATAAACTCCGTCTTTGGTTTTACCAATCACACATTTATGAATAGGCTTATACTTGCCTCTTTCCCAATTCTTTTCTGCGGCTTTACCACCTTGCAAATCAGCCTTTGTAGCATAATCATACTCGCCAATGGTAAAGTTGATTTTTACCTCACCCGGTTCGGACGTTTCCCGGTAATACTCACCCGTCAAAGCGTTTTTGTAACGAGTTACACTCGCCTCCGCTTCTTCGTACTGATACGTGTCACCGTGTACGTTCTTGACCCGCTTCGTTGCTGCATTCTTCAAGATGGCAGCTACTTCCGCACCTGTAAGCCCGGTTGCCGCTGCTGCAACCGTTTTAATAGGTTCTGCATAATACAGTTCGTCAATTTCTACTGCTGTAATCATAACTTTATTATTTTACATTTAATACTTCAAACAAAATTCTCACATTCACATAATGACACTTCAAAGCTGTGTCCGCTTCCGTACCGATTGATTCGATTGAGTAACGATAGGCTGTGTCGTCATAGGTGCTTACCACATCGTCGAATAACTTGTTGGCTTGCCTTTCAAGCTCATTCAGACGGATAGAGTTCGCTTCATTCTCACTCAAATTAGGCACACAGATATTTACCTCGGCAAAGGACTTCTTCCAATATATTTCCGGTTGTTGTTTCTTCGTGTGAATGACAATTCTTTCAGACTTCAATTCGCCCGTCAGGGTTTCCCCTACTGGTACTATATCTATCCTGAAAGCCTTGCAATCCCGATAGAGAATGTTTCCTATGTCGGTAGTTACTATCATTCAAATTCTTCTTTTAATCGTTTCTCTGCATATAAAGCGGCACCACTCAAAACATCAAACCCCTTGGATTCCACGAATGAAGCGTATTCCGCTTCGTTTTTCAGAGTTAAACCGCTTTCATCAACATCGTAATCATTGGACGTTCTCAAAATCAGTGTGCGATCTTGATAATCGCCGTGTTCCTCTGCGTACTTCACGGCTTCATCGCCCACATCAATCATCTTCTTCTCGACTTCCCATTCCCCTTCATCGAAGAAATCTTCTACATCAGAGAAATCAAAATCTACATCCATAATTCCGAGTAGTTAAAGTAGTTCATACTCTTCACCGTATAAACCTCGCCTTGCCCTCTCAAATTATCGCCATCCATGCAACGGACCTCATCCCCTGCCTTGACAGTGATTCTCTTCTCACACACCACATGGTAGTTAGGACGATACACAGAGCCATTATCGGATGAAAACTCCTTTGTAGTGTTGTTATCACATCGGCACTTGCATACATCCTGCCAGCTTTCACCACCTGTTCCGGGAATAGGTCTTCCGAACTCATCCTTATCCATTGGAGTGATTACCTTTACTTGTAATATGTGTGGGACGAATATCATAAGAAAGTGCATTTAGATTTGTTGCTCAACTCGTCTTTCAAACCGTACTGCTTACACAGTAACGAATAGTAATCCTTGACGCCCTGAATATTCCAGGACATGGAAAATCCGCTTTCACTGATTGATGTAGCACGAAGTAATAGAGAGGGGATAAACCGAGCGATAGATACGTGTACACGAGTATGGTTATCGGGGGCTATCTCACCCTCTCCGCTTATCTTCGAGTTCAGACACATATCCAAAAGGTCAGCCTCCGACAATTGAATGCCGAAGGTCTGGAACTTCTGTTGTATGTAGTCGTTTACTGTCATCTTAGTATGGTGTAATCAATCTACTATATGCAGTATGGCTATAATGTGTGCAGTACTTCGACTTATAGATGTATCTAAACGGACATTTAGGGATTGCAATCTGTTTCCCTTGTGTAGCCACGTTAATTACACTTTGCATAGCCGGACTATCCGTTACCAGCATCACTGGCTGCGATTCAGTCAGCATAAAGTAATTTATCGGAGCTGCTTCAAGAGTGATACACTGAATGTCCGGCAGACCAATATCTGCCGAAGGGGTTACACACTCACATTTGGGAGATTCAACACTTGATGCTTGGGCACTTAACGAAACCAAAGACATCATTAAAAAAACGCACATGGCAAAAATAAAGTTCTTCATTTCTTTGCTGATTTATAAAATTATACAATGAAAGGGCAAGAATACTGCCCTTTTGGTTTTACGCGTTCATCGTTGAAAGGTCGAAGTTCACAATCTTATTAGGAGCGATAAATTCAGGAATCCACTCTGCCGTGTATTCCATGTATCTACCTTCTTCGTCACGATAGTTACATACGGACATCTGACCTTCAGAGGTGTTGTAAGAACGTCCCGGTACCGGGTCTGTCATTACATACGGCTTATGATGGCGCATCTTCATTACCTTGTCTGTCTGCAACAAAGTAATGCGGTCGTCGGCATAAATCTGCACGTTCTCTCCGTTCTGATTCTCTACGTAATCCTCCTTGATTTCGATTGCAGGAAGACCTATTCCCGTAAATACACTAGACGCCATTTGGTCAGTAACCAACCCAGCGTTAACCATGAACTCACGCTCGCCAAGAATCATCTTGAATTTATCACCGAACTCGGAAGCGCCTACGATGTTCTTCATGAATGTGCCACGAGACATAATCATCTTGGAGAACACACCATATTTAGCCTTCAGCTTCTGAATCTCCTGCTGCAAGTAAGAGATAAACTTATCCTTTACTGCTGCTTCTGGGGTTAAGAAGTGGAACGGCAACTCAATGTCAAGCAACTCAATGTTTTCCTTGTTGTCTGCCAAGTGAACCTGCGCCTTGCCGGTCATCAGCAATTCGGGAACAACAATATCCATACGCTTGTGAGGTGCGAGCAGAATCTGGCGATAGTCATCAACAATGAAGTCGATAATCTCCTGCAATATCGTACTCTGTTCGGCAGTATTAGCAGCATTGAACTTATCAATGATGTCCTGCAACTGCGACAAGCGCTCAATATCCATCTGGTAACGGTCGCCCAGATAAGCGATTTCAGTATAACCGCTTCCGAGAGAACGTCTTTCGCGGATAGGCTTCTGGTCGTTTTTGCCAAGAATAGAACCGGCAACAACACCCGTCACTGTCCCAAGATAAGTCTTGAAAACACGGGTTTTGGTTTCCAAGAAGTCACCGTATTGCTTCCAATAGATTGTGTCCAATCTCATCTGGAGCACACGGTCAATAATCGCCTTAACGATTGCGGGGTCTGTAAATAAAGTTTGTATGGTCAAATTCATATCTAAACTTTTAATGATTAATACTCAAACTGGAAACGACTGGTCAATCCGACCTTATCCAGTTCATGAATCGGAAGAACCAACTTACTTTCCTTTACCTCATACGCTTGCATCAAGAGAGTACAGAGAACAGCGCCATCGCTTTCAACTTTCTTCGCATCATAAAGAACGAAGTTAGCAGTGTTCTTCTTCACTGTTCCCCCTACTGCGGTGGCTTCAAATAGAACTGCATCCTTTGCGATATTCTCACCGAAAGCTGCCTTGATGGTTAATACATCGTAGGCTTTATTGGACTTGTCAATAGATGCTACTTCTGCGCCTTTCTTCCCGCTTCCAATGAACATACCTTGATAAGCCAGGGAATCTTTTGCCACCTTGATGGTAAGATTAGCATCTCCGGTTGTGTAGGCTTCTACCACCTTTACATTGCGCACCGGGACAAGTGTACGCTTCTTCAAATCCGCTTGTACCGGAGTAAAAACGGGTAAAAACGAGCCTACCACAAGGTTGGTAATATCCAACTTCCACGGCCCACTCTTTCGCACCCCAGTTTCAACACGGTAAAACTCTTCCGGCTTGTAATCCGGTTTCAAGTCATAATGTGTACCTGCTGCCATTTAATTTACTTTTTAGATTCAACAATAGTTTTTGTTCCCTCTGAAATCATGTTGGCGATAGATTCAGCTTCTTTCTCAATCTTTGCTTCTGCTGATTCGGGAGGGGTTGCACCGCTAAAGCCGATATTAGCAAGTTCTTGTTTTGCGTCCTTGAAATATGTATCCAAGTCCGCGTCATCGGGAATTGCATAACGCTTCGCGAATGTTTCGGGAATACCGTACTCCTTAGCCTTTGCCAAAATCTGCTCTTGCCGGGTAGCCTGCGTTTTCTCCGTCTCGAATTGAGCGAGCTTCTCGGAGAGAGGTTTAACGGCAGCGCTCACTGCATTGGCAATGATTGTTGCCATATCATCTTGTGGAGAAGGCTGCGGTGTCGGTTGTGGCGTTGGTTGGGGATTAGGGTTCTCGACTGGCTTACCGTCCTTCAAACCGTGCTTCTTCTCGTAGTTGGTTACTGCGGAAGTGACAGCGGAATTAGCCCGGAAATCACCATAACTGTTTAACACGTCCGGAAAGCCAACACCCTCAACAATGGAGGTTACCTGACTTGCGTCCGTTACACCCTCTGCCTTTTTAGTGGCAATTCGGGTTAAGATAGCAGTGTCCACCCCAGAGAATTTCTGTTGTAGTCCTGCCAAGATTTGTTCTAAAATTGTCATACCGTATGAATTTGATTTATAAATTTCTACGGTAAATTTCGCTATTTATAAAGAGGGTGAGAAATAATCAGATAGGTGATACACGACAATGAAACGATTGTCGTAAAATGATATAAAAAAGGCGTGATTCCATTTGGTTCACGCCTAAATATAGTAAGATAGTATGCCTAAAGTTTTACTTCTAATTCTTGACCTCCCAAATCAAAGTACAGGTTTTGAAGTTGGTGGAGGGATTTCACTTGTATATTGTAATCGACTCCCTTCAAATGGAAATCTGCGTCCAACTCAAACAAGGGGCTATAATAAGTGACAATTCCCCAAGTATGTTTTTCAAATCCGCACTTCAAAATCAATTCTTCTGTAAGAAGAATAGGATTAAGGTTCTCTACATAGGTACGAAATACCGCTTCTGATGATATTCCACTCGCTTCATATCTTGGATATTCAATCTCACTATATCCTATTTCTGTTATCTTATATGGAGTTTTGCTATTTTGTAAATAGACATAATTACCAATTTTCAATTCTCTAACATCCACCATACTATAGCAAATTTATAGCCGATAACTCCTTTGTCAATGATTGAATACCCCTCTGAATTTTCTCTAACTGTTGTCTGCGAGGCTTATGCACGCCGGCAGCATAATGCCACAACTGACGTTCATTGATTCCCGTGATACGACTTAGCGCAGC
>ULQE01026306.1_pt1 | contig 17751 bp, 19 predicted proteins | sample 1954171 | NCBI WGS metagenome assembly ULQE01 (sample SAMEA4835647, study PRJEB28245) | human gut metagenome | biome: gut microbiome; material: fecal sample | place: Denmark | collected 2008
AAGGACGAATGAAAAAACTCTCGTTTTTTCACACGCCCTTCCGATAACCGTCGATACTGAAATCCTCACGGCCTTTCAGCCATAACCGCTTTGCAAAACCGGTTTCCAGAATCTGGAACATCAATGTTTCCTGCAAAAAAACTTCCAGCAGATCTGCAAATGGGATTTGATATTCTATGCTTTTTTCTTTTAACTTCTTCTTCGTAAGTAGATTCTGTTCCATTTAAAGCCAGACTCCAATCATATTCTGAACTTTTTTCACGACTTTACGCTCTTTTGCATAATACATCAGTTTTGCGATATCCTTCTTCGGGTCTTTTATGTAAGCCATCAGTCCTTCTTTGAATCTTTCCCGATCCATCTTGTCCTCGTATTTTAAACATTCACAGATCAGTCTTTCCTTTTCAAAAATCCGAACTGTCACATCAGAAAACTGTATTTCTGTCACTCCAAGCTCCAAAGTCTCCGGCTCTGCATACATCGGAATGATCTTCGGATAATCCATTTTAAAACGTGATTTGGAAGTATTCTTATCCACCGCAAGCCGCCAGCCATACGGTTTCTTTTTGATATAGCCATACGCATATAACGCATTCTCCAGATTCAGCACGCAGTCCGGAAACAGCTTTGCCACAAGCTCCTCCTCCGTAAAATCACTGAGATGAACTGCATAATAACCGCTTTTTACGCGCAGAATATCCCCTTTTTCCACAAAATCAAGGATTCTGCGATAATCGATCCCCAGCCCGGCAAGCTGGCTCTTTTTTACAATTCCGCCATTATCCAGAATAAACTTCTTTACTTTGTCTAACAGCAACTCTCTTTTTTCACTGACTGCATATGACTCCGACATGCTTTATCTCCATCTTCTGCGTCTTCTACGTTTTTTTCTGATTCTTCGTTTCTGATCTTTTCTGTCTCTACGAACGGCTCTGTTGTGTTTGATAATATAGTAATTATCGTAAAAACGTTTTAAGAAAAATAAAAGTACACCAAGCAAAATCACTGCAACAATGAGTAATACCACAACAATCGGTTTCACCTGCACCGTGGAGACTGCTTCCTGTTCCTCCTCCTCGGTCGACTCATTGTCAAATGCATAGCCTTCCACGACCACGCCGGTTGTCTTAATATCTGCTTTTCCTACATTTCTTCCCGCATAAGTATATGTGATGCTCCCTGCGATCTCCGAATCGCTGTCATTATATTCCACGGAAGATGAGGTATCTGAAAATTCTGCTGTTTTCGGCAGAACAATGACGGCATCTTTATCAAGCTCCACAAATGGCGCAATATTGTTCAGATTGCCATTATCCACCGTTGCCTCTGCGCTGTAATCCGTATCATTTTCCGATACATTCAGCACCTGAAAATTGTCAAATGCATAATCAAATAAATTTACCGTATCAATAAACTGATTCGGTGACTGCGTGTTCATTACCACACAGATTAAAGTCATGCCATCTTTTTCCGCATAAGTCACCAGAGTGCTGTTTGCGGTCGCCGTGTATCCGGTCTTTCCACCGACACAGTACGGATATAAATACTTGCGGTTCGCATTGTGGTAAGTACAGAGCATATCGTGATGGTTTCTTAACACCGTTTCCTCCGCATGCTTATTGGTCGGAGGGATCGTATACATCTTCGTCCCGATAATGATACGAAACGTTTCATTCTGATAAGCCGCCTGCGCGATCAGCGCCATGTCATGTGCGGTCGTGTAATGATTTTCATCCTGCAGGCCGTGCGGATTGGCAAAATGTGTGTTGGTACAGCCTAATTCTTTTGCCTTGGCATTCATCATGTCCACAAAATTTTCTACCGTGCCGCCCACATGTTCTGCGACAGCGTAGGCACATTCATTTGCCGACTCTAACATGACACCGTAAAGACACTGCTCTAAGGTCATCTGCTCGCCGTAATCTCTGGCAATTCCCGATCCTTCCGTGTTGTTGATCGCATCATCCGAAAAAGTGACCATGTCACTCAGATTACCATTTTCCAACGCCAGCAGCGTGGTCATGATCTTTGTGATACTTGCCGGGTAATGCGCTTCATCCATGTTTTTTTCATAAAGAATCGTGCCTGTGGACTCTTCCATCAAAATAACACTCGGTGAGAGTGTTTCCGGTGCATCCGGCCAGTAGTCTGCCGCCTTGACGTCCACTTTTCCAAGACAGACAGTAGATATAATCGTAAGGATCAGGCATGCTGCCTTTTTCCATCTATTTTTCAACATCATAAAAACTCCAAATCTATATTAAATCTATTAATTTCGCACAATCCGTCCCATGTATACACAATTTTTACGGATTGTTACTGTTCACCCATAACTCGTTCCTGTAACAACAACGTTACTCTATCAACATTATTAGTATAATAGTTGGAAAAAATACATGCAACCACTTTTCATCATTTTATGACTTTATTAATTTGTCAGATTATGCAATGTGTGCTTGAAAGTTGGGGTTTCTTTATTGTAGAATGTAACTGATCGCTTTGCGCTTAGATATATTTGCTGCAAAAAACGAAAATACATTTTGAAAAAATATTAGTTTACATCATTAGAGAGGTTGTTTTATGAGATTAAGAAATATCCCTGGCGCGGATGACGCCATTTTAAATAGTGAATACTGCATCAAAAATCCAGAGGAGCAGAAAGGGCACTGGCAGGACTGTTTTAACAAAGTGCAGCCGCTTCATATCGAGATTGGGATGGGAAAAGGCCGTTTTATTATGGACATGGCTGCCCTGCACCCAGATATTAACTACATCGGTATCGAGCGTTACTCCAGCGTACTTTTACGCGCTTTGCAGAAAATGGAGCAGAATCCGCTTCCTAATATTAAGTTTATCTGCATGGACGCTGCCGATGTTGCAGAGGTTTTCGCCAAAGACGAAGTCGACCGTATTTACTTAAACTTCTCCGATCCCTGGCCGAAAGACCGCCACGCCAAGAGACGTCTCACTTCCAGACAATTTTTTGCCCGTTATGACCAGATTTTGAAAAAAGAAGGACATCTGGAATTTAAGACTGACAATCAGGATCTTTTCACATTTTCATTAGAGGAAGTTCCGGAAGCCGGCTGGAAATTAGACGCTTCCACCAGAGACTTACACCATGATCCTGTCTTAAGCGAAGGAAACGTCATGACGGAATATGAAGAAAAGTTTTCTTTCAAGGGAAATCCGATCTGTAAATTGATCGCATCGAGATAGAAAAAACGCCCGATACCAATGGTTTTACACCATTGATACCGGGCATTCTATTTATCCTTCAATTGCAATGTAACGTTTTTCCGGAACAGCTTTCTTCTGTTCTTTCGGAACGTCCAAGGTCAGGATACCGTTTTCGTATTTCGCATGGATATCTTCCTCTTTCATGTTCTCACCAACATAAAAGCTTCGGCTCATGCTGCCTGCATAACGTTCACGTCTGATGTATTTGTCATTCTTATCCTTCTCATCCTTATCGAGTCCCTTCTCGGCACTGATAGTCAGGTATCCATCATTCAACTCAAGATGAAGCTCATCTTTCTTGAATCCCGGAAGATCAATTGCTACTTCATAGCCATTATCTTTCTCCTTAACATCTGTCTTCATCATATTCTTTGCATGTTTGCCATACAATGTTTTATCAACATCCGGGAATGAAAAATTCATTAAATTGTCAAAATCATCAAATAAACTCTCTCCAAAAATACTAGGCATCAACATAAGTCATCTCTCCTTTTCTATCTGTCCACTTTTTTGTGGATATTCGTATGCTCATTAACCTTGTTTCTTTGGAACTAACAGATTAGGGAACTCGGGGAATCTTTCTTTCTCTTTTGTTCCCTCTTCCTTTGTTCTGACTACGTTATACACCTGTTCGTTAGCACTGTCAAGTGTTGAGTGCTAATTTTTTGTGAACTTTTTGTGATTTTCTTCAAAATTTTAAATTTGAATTCAAACATAAAAAAAGCACCGACCCCATAGCCTATGCTATAAAACCGATACTTCGTAATGCGCCACCAGGGGTTCGAACCCTGGACACCCTGATTAAGAGTCAGGTGCTCTGCCAGCTGAGCTAGTGGCGCATGTCTTTCAGCGACGAATGTTATTATATAATACTTTTTTTAGAAATGCAACTATTTTTTTATAAATTATTTCGTATTTTGTCGAGTACTGTTTTTATATTTTTAATTTTATATTTTTCAAAGGGACAGTCCTTGCGAACCGTCCCTCCTCATTAATCAATAATTCCAAATTCTTTGTAAAATTTCTTTCTGGCTTCTTTATCAACAGAAGCCTTTTTTACATCTTCTATTCTATTATTTTGCAATAAAAGATTTATAAGTTTTCCTAGTCTTGCCTCACCCATATTTACAAGATGTTCTGCTACTGTATCCATAGTATTGTACTCTCCTTTCTCCTTCTCTGCCAGAATTTCTTCATAACGCTCATCCCCCGTCATAGCAGATAATAATTTTAATACTTCATCCACATGTTTAATTTCTGTTTTGTCATCTGATACATAATCTTTATTCTTTCTCTTGTGTACAAAGAAATTTGCTACAATTTTAAAATCGCTTTTAAATCTTGCAATCTCTTCTTCCGTCAACCATGCAATATTAAAAACTGTGATTTTATAGTCATTAACATACTCTCCCAAACCCTCCGGAATGTATATCACATCCTTTAAATGCGTTGGTTTATCCCACATCTTATCTGTACCAAAATATAAAACAATTGTCAATACTGCAACTGGTCTTTTTCTTTTCTTCTGCAATTGACTACGATAAGAGGCACCATCATAACCTAATATACGAAGCGGCATATATTTCTCCGGTAAAGTTTGATTTTCCATGCCATATATGGCAAATTCAATATCACGCTCTTTCCAGAGTTTGACGATATCCCTTTCCTGTTCATGCAGTTTATTTTTCCTGCCTTTATACACAGATCTTGTACTTATATTTTCTAAGGACTCTGGTGTTACCTTCTGTTCTCCTTTAAATACCAGACCATTTATGATGTCTGCAAATACATCATTATAATCTGCAAGTATTTTTTCTGTTGTATCTTTCTCGCCCAAACCTTCCTCTCTTTCTTTGCGAAGTTTCCGGAAAGCCCTCAATATCTGTATCTAACAATTTTTTAGGATTTCATGCCGATCTGGCAGAAATAACTCGTACTATAACACTTATTTGAAAAAAAGATTTTGCTATCTGCAATATTGAATGTAACTGATGTATACACAATTGTCAAGAAATCCTTTTCTAATATTTCCTATTTCACTATTTTATGGTATTTTATAACTAATGTGTGCCCGGCTTGATTTTATATCAAAATAAATACGGCACCATTTTATAAGGAGGTTTCACATGCGTGTTGAAGAACGATTATTAAAATATGTCTCTTACTGGACAACTTCTGACGAGGAATGCCGACAGATTCCATCTTCGGAAAGACAGTTTGAGTTAGGAAAAGTGTTAGAACAGGAATTGCGAGATCTCGGTTTAGAGAAAGTCACTTTAACCGATCACTGCTATGTTTACGGACTGTTGCCGGCAACGAAAGGATATGCTGACAAGCCTGCTGTCGGTTTTATTTCCCATATGGACACTGCTCCTGATTTTTCCGGAAAAGATGTCAAACCACAGATCATTCCGGATTATGACGGCAATGATGTTCTTTTAAAAGGAAGCGGCACTTATCTGAAAGTATCCGATTTCCCTACACTTAAAACATTAAAAGGCCGCACACTGATCACTACAGATGGAACAACCCTGCTCGGCGCTGACGATAAAGCCGGGGTTTCCGAGATCATGACGGCAGTGGAACAGATCATCACAGAAAAAATACCTCACGGCGACATTTGGATCGGCTTCACACCGGACGAAGAAGTCGGAAGCGGTGCTGATTTATTTGACCTTGACTATTTTAAAGCCAGATTTGCCTACACCGTCGACGGCGACTACGAGGGCGAAGTTGCCTATGAAAACTTCAATGCGGCAAGTGCTTCTTTTGAGATCAAAGGCGTCAATGTCCACCCTGGAGAGGCAAAAGATATTATGATCAACGCTGCCCTTGTCGGCTGTGAGATTGCATCTCTTCTTCCTGAAAATGAGACTCCTGCCCATACCGAAGGCAGAGAGGGATTTTATCATCTGACTGATTTTAGCGGAGACATCGCCCACGCCAAAGTGAATTATATCGTGCGCGACCATGACAAAGCCACTTTTGAAAAACGTCTTGATACTCTGCGTGGCATTGAGAAAAAAATGAATGAAAAATATCATGCAGACACTGTAAAATTGAACATTCAGCATTCCTATAGCAATATGCTGGAAGTCATTGAAAAGAATGAATATGTCGTTGCAATTGCAAAAAAAGCAATCAAAAACGTTGGTCTGGAACCGGTCTCCCGCCCAGTCCGCGGTGGTACAGACGGTGCCAGATTAAGTTTTATGGGACTTCCTTGTCCGAACCTCGGAACCGGCGGCTATGGTTTCCACGGACCGTTTGAACATATCAGTGTAGAAGGTATGGATACCGCTGTTTCGGTTATCAAAGAAATCGTAAAAATCACTGCCGAATAATGATCGGGAACGTTTTTCCTGTTACACAAAAAATCTGCCATACAAAAATTGCATTTGTATGACAGATTTTTTATTCTCTTAAATATTATTTTTTACTTTACACCGAAGTCTTTCTTCTATTATAAGTTTGCAATCAATGCTGCGATCTCATCCGGTGTCATAACCTTATTCGGATCTGACAGATCAGGCATTGCCGGCTCATCATCTACAACAGTTTCATCTTCCAATGGAATCTTCTCGACCGGAACATTATCATCCGAATCCGTCAAAGTATCTACCATTATATCATCATACTTGGATAAATCTTCCTCCGGAGAAGAAACTTCTTCTTTACCAATTGATGGTTCCTCCATATCAGATGGAACTTCCTCGATCGGTGTCTCCTCCATCATGGACGGTTCTTCTTCGATCGGTGTCTCCTCCATTGCAGACGGTTCTTCTTCAATCGGTGTCTCCTCCATCACGGATGGTTCTTCTTCAATCGGTGTTTCCTCCATATCAGATGGAACTTCTTCGATTGGTGTCTCTTCCATCACAGTTGCTTCTCCAGCAGCCGATGGGATCTCCTCAACTGCGGCTTCCTGAACCTGTGGTTCTTCTTTTTCAATTTTATTCTCTTCTGCCAAGATACGTTCCTCGGTAAAAAAGTTCTGTTTTGCAGACTCTGCTGCTATCTTTGCATCAGCTCCGATCGTATTCAATGTATTCTGCAAAACTTCCAGCTGCTGTAATATTTTATTCTGATTGTCTAAAATATTCTGTGCATATGCGCTGTCATTTTTATTAGTTTCCGGTGCCGGATGCGAAACATTGTCTGATAAAACAGCCTCTAACATCGAAATCTTTTCCATGATGTGGTCATTGGAATTCATCAGTGCATCTGCATTCTCTTTACTTCTTCCAATGGAAACCTTTGCTACTGCTTTCTGTGCGTGGATAATATCCTCCACATTTGCTTTCCGGGACTGGTTTCCTTTTTCAATGAGTTCATACAGATCATCAAATGTTTTCCTCAATAAAAGATAAGACGCTTTTTCTGATTTAAAAATACTATCATACTGTTCTTCTTTGCGATTCTTTTCTGCCATCAGATAAATTGAAATGGAATCTACCAAAAAATAGATTGCAACCAGAAACAATGCTGTAATGATCGCCAGAATAATAAATTTCTGAGGCATATTGATCATTGCATATAAATCTGCAACCAGTAAAACTACCGCAATTAACAATGTAATATTTATGCGGAACCTGACATTTTTTTCGCTGTTCTTATCCATAAGAGCTACCTCCCACTATTGCGTCCTCCGTGACGCTCTCTGTGGCTATTTTACCATAACTTACACGAGATAGCTATATGCGAAAACAACAATCTTCAACAGAATACGACCAAAATTTCTTTTTATAATAAAATAAGCTGTCCGATCAGCTCTGCTCCTTTATAAAGATCGTCGACGGTTGTGTATTCACGTGTCGAATGTGCATTATACATTCCATTCGATAAAACAAGCCCTTCGATTCCGTTTTTTGCAAAACTGTTGTTATCACTTCCGCCGAACGTACCTGTAAGTTCACCGGAAAATCCTAAGATTTCACAGGCTTTTTGAAAATCGGTCACTGACTTGCTCTCAAGTGGTGTCTCATAGGCGGTCAGCACACAGCAGTCCGGCACAATGTTTGTCGCTGTTCCACCCTGAATCGTTCCGATATTAAACGTCGTCTCTTCAGACAGATCAAGCACATACGCCTGTTTTGCGGTTACTTTCGAATAGTCAAAAACATCCGAACCTTTGACATATAATTCCTCACCAATTGTAAACAGAATTTCAATTTTTTTATGAGGTTTTCCACTGTCAAGAACAAGTTGTACACAATAGAGGATTTCCAGAATACCACTGATGTCATCTGCACCAAGCACAGTATCCCCTGCAGAATGTATTGTTCCGTCTTTTTCCAAAACAGATTTTTTGCCGCTCCAAGGTTCTACAACATCCATATGTGCGCAAAAAATAACCGGATCTCCTTCCAATTCTCCATCTAAGACAGCAAAAATATTTCCGGTGTCGCCACCATAATAAGCTCCGGGTCTAAGGCTGAAGTCGGCTCGTGGAGCAGGAGTAATTCCGGCTTTAGGGCAAGTGCTCTGGCAATTGCGACACGCTGCTGCTGTCCTCCGGACAAATGTTTTGGATAATGATTTTCCCATGATGCCATTCCAACACGCTCTAATTCTTTTAAAGCAATTGCTTTGCTCTTTTTCTGAACAACCATAAGACCTTCCCTAACATTTTCCAACGCTGTCTTTTTCTCAAACAGATAAAATCTCTGGAACACCATGCCCGTAATCTTACGGAATTCCAGGCTGTCTTTGTGTTTTTTGGAAAGATCGACCGTTTTTCCACCAAAAACTGCCTCCCCCTCCTCCGGGATCTCCAACTGGTTGATGCATCTTAATAAGGTTGATTTTCCTGTACCGGAAGGGCTGATAATTCCGACAACATCGCCTTTTTCAATTTTTAAATTAATATGGTCTAATACTTTATTCTCATGAAAACTTTTGGAAAGGTTTTTGATCTCTAACATTTTTATACCTTTCTGTTATACACTTTCATACGTTAATTCCAAAGAGTATACACATAAAGAAAGAAGCAGGTCGTTGTCATATGGTTATCACAACTGCCTGCTTCTTCTTTTCTCCAAAACACTCAGGTGTATAAATCATATGAAAATAAAACCGTATTCATCCATACAGCACATACAACAGCAACACATCTGGTTTTTGTTCATTACGATTGTATTTGTCTTCATATGATTTTCCCCTTTCTTATTTCCTACTTATTTGATATGTTATGTATGAATTACTTTATATGGGGAATTATAATCATCTGATATTATTTTGTCAATTGTTTTTGTTATAGAAGATTCCTTGGGTTTGTTATAGGTTTTGATTATAGCTGATTTTTTTTAGAACAACTCCGGGTGATTTTCCAGCGCATCTTCTTCCGTAATCTCGCGGATCACGCGGCATGGAACACCAACTGCAAGTGAATTTGCCGGAATATCTCTGGTAACGACGCTTCCAGCACCGATCACACAGCCCTCGCCGATCGTAACACCACCACAGATTGTAACATTTCCTGCGATCCAGCAGTTATCGCCAATGGTAATCGGTCTGGCGTATTCCTTATCGGTAAGTGTTCCATTCTGTTTCTGATATTGGTTGCGATCCTGCCAGCGGAGCGGATGCATCGGGGTAAGAAGTGACACATTTGGTCCCATAAATACATTTGCACCAATTGTAACCGGACAGCAATCCACACACGTAAAGTTAAAGTTCGCATACGAATTCGCACCGATAGATGTCAGACAGCCATAATCAAACTGTACTGGTCCCTGCAAGTAAAACGAATCACCTATGATTCCCATTTCTTTCAGAATCTCGGAACGTTTCTCGTCTGTTTCAAGAAGTTCATTATATTCTTTACTTAATCTATGGGCTTTTGTTCTTAATTTTACAAGTTCTTCATCGGAAGGATCGTAAATTTTTCCTGCCGTCATTTTCTCTTTTTCTGTCATTTTTCCTGCTCTCCTTTTGAAATCTCATGATAGACTGGTTTTTCCCTATGCCAGCTCTGCGCCTAATTTTTCCAGGTCTTCCATTGCACCCGCATTTTTTGATAATTCATCTTTTGCAGTTGCATAATAGGATTTCTGGAAAAGCATATCCCATGACAGGTAGTGAGCCATGCAGTCAAACTGTTTCTGAATCAGTTCATATTGTATACTGTCTACCGGTGATCCGCCTACGACAATAACACCAACCTTTTTCCCTTTTATCTGTAATCCTCTGCAATAACATTTGTCTATAACCAGCTTTAACTGTGCGGACATTCCCCACCAATACACTGGTGTTGTAAAAAGGATCATATCTGCTGCCACAATTTTGTCAATTGTAGGATTGGTATCATCCTGATCTACGCAGCCTTTATTACATTGACAGACGCCACATCCTTTGCATGGGCTGATATCTAACTTGTCCGGCTGAATCACTTCGATCTCATTTTTTCCAGATGCACCTTTTATAAATGCATTAATTGCAGTTAATGTATTGCCTTTTCTTGCACTTCCGTTAATAATCACAATTTTCATTTATTGGTTCCTCTTTTCTTTCCTAAATTTATATCTGAAGTATACCATAAAAAGTATTAACATACGCATTATATGTTATGATGATAACGCTACATCGCAAAAAGCCCTGAAGCTGCAACTTCAGGGCTTTTGCTTATAAATTATTCCGTTTCCGGTTCATCCACAGATAGAAGATCACATTCAGCACAATTCCGAATATCGTTGCTTCCGGAGCCGCAAAACCGATCTTGGTGAGGCTCGCATCTGGCTGGATACTCATATAATATGCCAGCGGCAGACGCACAAGAAGCGTCTGGACGAGTCCCTGAACCATAACCCAGACCGTTTTATCATGTCCGTTGAAATAACCGACCATACTGAATAGAACGGCTGTCACGATCGTTTCCAACGCAAACCCTTTCAGATAATCATAACCATTCTGCACAACGGCTGCGTCTGTTGTGAAGATTCCGGTCAGAAGATCTCCCTTAAACATAACAAATGCAAATACAATGCAGCCGATCACAATTCCAACGCCCATGCCGGTAAACATTGCTTTTTTCGCTCTTTTTTCGTTTCCGGCACCCACGTTCTGCGATACAAAGGATGCCATGGACTGCATCAGAGAACTTGGAATCAGCATTGCGAAGTTAACGACCTTGCAGGCAACACCATATCCGGAGGAAGCTGCGAGTCCAAGCCGGTTGACAAATGCGCAGAGTGCAAGGAATGAGATCTGTGTCAAGAACTCCTGCATAGCAAGCGGCAGACCGACTTTTAATGCTCTTATACAATGTGTGTTGATCTTAAAATCCTGTCTGGTGATTTTAAATGGAAGTTCTCTTTTTACCAGTAAAAATAATGCAAAAACGACGCTGACCGCCTGTGCTGTTACAGTTGCGATTGCAGCTCCGGCTGCGTCTAAATGCAGTCCTGCCACTAAAATCAGGTCTCCTGCGATATTTACCACACATGCAACTGCAACGAATAATAATGGAGATTTGCTGTCACCTAAGCCTCTGAAAATAGCTGCGAGCAGATTGTACGCCACAATGAAAAAAATTCCGCCACCGCAGATACGCACATAAGACGATGTCAGTTCCACAGCCTCCTGTGGTGCCTGCATCAGCACTGCAATCGGCTGTGCAAACCCGATCATAACTACAAAAAGTACCGCAGAAACAATTGCAAAAATAATTGTTGCTCCACCGATCAAAGCTCCAATATACTGCGGTTTTTTCTCCCCGATATACCGTGCGATCAAAACAGTGATACCCATTGCAAACTGCGTAATAACAAAAGTGACTAAGTTTAACACCTGGCTTCCTGTTGATACGGCTGAAAGCCCCGATGTTGTTCCAAACCTTCCAACGACCAGAAGGTCAACTGCACCGTAAGCCGCCTGCAATACTAATGCGCCTAAGATTGGCAGCATAAATGGCAGCAGCTTTCCTAAAATACTTCCCTGTGTAAAATCTGATTTTGAACTATTCAATGTCAACTCTCCTTTCGCTCATGACTTTATAAAATTTTTCTATGGTCGAAATCATACAATCCGCTTCTTCTTCGGAAATATGATCCATATATTTCAAAAGCCGGCTGTAATAATTTTTATCGTACTTATCCGATAACTCCTCACCTTTTTCTGTAATGAAAACATATGTGATCCGACCGTCCTCCTCAGACGCATATTTCGTGAGATAGCCCTTTTTTTCCATTTCCTTGACCGTTCTTGTCACCCCCGGTCTTGGCAGCTTTAATGTGTCACTGATATCCGATACTTTTACTCTCTCTTTCTTCTCCTGTAACTTGTGGATCACATCCATGTACTGTATATACGCTGGTGTGACTCCTTCCGGCAGTTCCGGGAGCAGTTCCCTCGTCCTTTTTGCAAGATAGCAGGCATCCAACATTCTCTTTATTTTTTCTTCGTTCATACTATCGGTTCCTTTTTTACATTGTGCTATATAATTGCCTTTGTTAATTACCATTGGTAATTATATGGTTCTATAACGCTATTGTCAAGAAATAATTTAAACTCGCCCTATCATAATATTACAAAACAGGAATCAATCACCAATACAAAATCATGGTCATCAATCCCTGTCTTTTCACATCTTTATGCGGTTTTATTCATCTTTTCCGGAATCATGTGAAGCCTGTTTTCATCGCCAAGCGCAATGAGTATTCTCTGGCATTTTTCAAACTCAGAATCAAGCTGCTCTATCTCTTTCGACTGCATTATTTAACCTCATGTCCTGTGTCTTTCCTTCATTAACTCTAAGATATCCATATATAATTCCTTTCTTTGTTCAAATGTTTAAACGCATTGTACCATAAAACAATCCAGAATTTTCAATGGGAAAGAAAATAGAGACGATTAAATTTTTTTATCGTCTAACATCCCCTTTTTTCTCAAAAAGAGCATGAATCCAACGCAGAGAATCAACTGCAAGGCTGACGACATCGGCGTTGCCAGCCCGATATGAAACAGCGATGTTTCCGGCTGGATGCTCATAATATAAGACACCGGAACTCTGACGCAAAATGCGCCAAGGATTCCCTGGATCATGACAAATCGTGTCTTACCGATACCATTGTAAAATCCGGTATAGCAGAAGAAAATAGCTGTAAACAGGCAGTCGATCGCATATGCCTTGAGATAATCTGCCGCTGCAAAAACCACTTCCCCATCCGAGGAGAAAATTCCTGCCAGCGCATCTCCATGGAAAAACGTGATCAAAAACATTACCACGCCAATGGAAAAAGAAACGGCAATGCCGTAATGCAAGGCTTTTCTGGCTCTTGTAATCTGACCTGCGCCATAGTTTTGTGCCACAAATGCCGACATGGACTGCATGAAAGCAGACGATATGAGCATGATAAATGCACACACTTTTTCTGCGACACCGACACCTGCCGAGGCAATGACTCCCATAGAATTTACGATTGCCAGAATGATCAAAAATGAAATGCTCACAAGCAGATCCTGCAATGCAATCGGCGCCCCAAAACCAACCATTTTCTTCAAATATACTTTATGAATCCGAATATTTTTATTTTTTACGGTAAAAGGCAGCTCTTTTTTACAGATCAGGAAAAACGAAACTACCACGCTCACAATCTGCGCAAACACTGTTGCAATCGCAGCGCCCTGTGTTCCCATGTGAAAGCCTGCACATAGGATCAGATCTCCCGCAATGTTAAAAACGCATGCAATCGCGACTGTGATAAGCGGTGTCTTAGAATCGCCCAGTCCACGGAAAATGCAGCCGATCAGATTGTAGGCAACAATGACTAACATACCTCCGCCGCAAATTCTGATGTAATCAACGGTCTTTTGAAATGCTTCCTCAGGCGCGTTCATGATCTGACTGATTGAAGGCGCAAAAACAACCATAATGATCGACATGACCACTGCGATCGCCGCAAACATGACAATTGCTGTTCCTACGGTTCGTCCGCCTTCCTCTTTTTTTCCGCTTCCGATCTGCTGTCCCAGCAAAATTGTGGTTCCCATTGCGAAACTGCTGATCAGATTTGTTAATGTAGTCATGATCTGAGAACCTGTCGAAACCGCGGATACATCTGCGGATGAAGCAAATTTTCCCACTATGAGCAGGTCTACCGCGCCATACATCGCCTGCAGAAATAACGCCAGCAAGACAGGAAATGCAAATAAGATCAAAGGTTTTAAGATTTTTCCTTCTGTAAATGATGTGTTTGTTTCCATATATTCCTCCTGAAAATGATAGGTTGTGGCAGTAATTTCCTGTCACACAAAAAAAGCCGGATAAGAAAAGCAGATATTTCAATCTGCCATCTTATCCAGCTATTGTTTCTAAACGAACAAGTTGCCCTCCGATGAGCGATTCTGATTATACAATACACTTTTTTTCATGTCAATCGGTTTCATACAGTTCCGATGTTTTCAAATTTCCTCATACATCTCAAATCGCGCAGATACCTAAAAAACCTTGATTTTACTGGAAAATTTAATATCCTTGCAGGGCATTTTTTAATCTGCTGCCTTAGCTTGTTTCTTTTAAGAATCCTGGAAATCAAATGTTTCAAAAACAAGCTCAGTTCCTATGATCTTGTAAATTTTATGCGTGACTTCAGGGCTGTTGACAAAGGTGATGGAACCAATATCAATATTTCTCAGAATCAAAGCGTTAATGAAAAAATCAAAAAATTAATCGGTTTAACTAATCTCGATGCTCTGTACCTGACAGAAAAAGAGAGTGATAATATCTTTGAGTTCACCATGCTGATTGACAGATGAGTACTAGGTTTTTCTTATAGCTCATGTTGTCGTTCATTTCACTTTAATTTTTTGCTTATCTTACTTTTTTTCTGATTCCAACTGCGGTCAATGCTCCACAGGAAAGAAGGAGAAGTGTGATCTACAAAGCTGCCTGATCGTTATCTCCGGTTTTCGGTGAAACTGCTGTTGTATCTGCTGTCTGAACTTCAAAGTCTGCTGTTGCAACTCCATTTGCAGAAACAATACTAATACTGTGTGTTCCGGCTGCCAATGTGCTTAAATACTCCAGTTTCAAAGTGATAATGATACTTCCTTCTGTTGCCGTATAGCAGTCTGCACTGAGTTCTGCATTATCTACCATAACTTTCTGGAAGTTTGCAAATGAATCACTGGAACGGAAATAAATTGTATTTCCACTTCCCTGCGTATAGCTGCTGCCTGCACCTTCAATAATGGTTGGTATAACCTGCTGACTGCCCTGTGTGCTTGCCGTTGATGTCGAAGCAGGTGTTGATGTTGTTGTAGATTCACCCTGCGTTGTTGATGGTTCACTTGGTGTCGGTGTTGGTTCTGGTGCTGGTGTTGGTTCTGGTGTCGGTGTTGGATTTGGATTGGTATTATTACTTACGAAAGTTGTACCAATCTCACCAGTATATCCTTCTGGTTTTTTATTTAATGCTGCGGTAACTCCAGATGCTGTGACAACTGCATTTGGAGATATCGTTATTTTTTTACCACTTTCTAATCCATAGCTGGAAATCTCTCCTTTTTCTGCCTTAGCTACCACAGTTCCTCCACTAATCGTTATATCGCCATCACATTCAATACCACGGCTACTGTAAGCTGCTTCTGCAGCATATGCTGTAATATTACCATTTTTAATAACAATACCATCATATGCATATATGCCACTTGTACCTGCTGTTGCCTGTGCTTTGGCAATAATTGTACCCTGACTATCAATTTCCAGTTTTCCTAGCACACTAATACCATGACTGGTATCTGCTGTTCCACCTGTTACATCAAGTGTCCCATCTCCTGTTATGGTTAAATTTCCAAAAGCATATATTCCGCAACTCCATCCATTTGTACTATCACTGTAAGAACTGCTTATATTTTTTATCCTATTTTCATTTTTAATTATTATATTCAAGTCTTTTGAGGTTTCGATTCCGCTTCCATTACCTTCATAATTAAATCCATCTAAGGTCAGTGTATTTGTCTGATTATCATAACTCCATCCTGTGCCGGAAGTATTGGCACTGGTAACTTCAACTCCGCCTACCCTTAGCTTGTAAGAGGTTGGCGTGGATGGTGTGGAGCTGCCTCCCGAAGAATTTTTTGGAGAATAAAAAATACCATCTACTCCATCTTTTGTTGTAATTTCATAGTTTTTATCATCGTCAGTGAAAAATGCATCTTTGAATTGTTTTCCTGAATCTGCAAGTGGTATCTCGTTTTTTCCATATGGCTGATAATAACCTACACCTATTTTAGCACCCGTTGTCAGTGGAACAGTCGTGCTCAGATTAATTTTTTCACTACTTTTGTAACGATAAATATATAAGTTACTATTTTCATCTTTTGAATTTTTATTTCCGTAAATATTTGCACTTCCTCCGATTGTTACATCCGCTCCCTGGTATGCAAAGACACCTGCTCCTTCCTGATCTTGATATTCACCAAAATCACAAATATTATCTGTGATTTCTCCACCAGTCATTTCAAAATTGCAATTATCAAGAACAACCACTCCCGCGCCGTATCCTGCCTCATTTCCTGAAATCTTACCTCCTCTCATGATGAAAGTTCCATTATAAAAAACTGCAACTCCACCACCGCGTTTTGTAAAAGTTTTATTGCTACGATTTCCAACAATATTGCCGGATTCTAATATTAACGTTCCTTCTCTGACATTAATGCCTCCAGCATAGTCTTCATTTGCCCATCCACCAGTAATTTTTCCATTTTGTCCTTCACTCGTATCTTTTATGATTAAAGTTCCACCTGCTATCACACTAAATACATTGTCTTGTTGTTCATTTAAGTTACGGTCAATCGTATATCCATTCAGATCAATGGTCACGTTCTTGTCTACATTAAACCTATAATCACCTGTTCCAGCTGTAATATTCTTATCTAATTGAATATTACCACCTTTACTTATTGCATTTTTTAACTCATTCCACGAACTTACTGTTGTTACCGCATCATCTGCCTTCACTTCCGTCACACCCAGTCCTGCAACCATGGTTATGACAAGCATCATACACAGCAATCCTGCTATCCATTTGTTCAACTTTTTCATTCTTTTTTCTCCTTTGCTTTTAACGTAAAAAATTTGTTGTACATGATTACCTGTTTCTAATGTACAACGAATTTCTTTCCAAATGGACGGATTGTCATGAATCGACCGTAAAATGTATTGAATCGACCATATTTTTTCACTACGTCTGTATTTTATGCTTTACAAGACAGCCGAAGGATATTTACCTAAACAACCCAATAATCGTTAGACACTATCCTCTGGAAGAAAATATAAACTATTGTTTTGTCGGCATCAGAAGAACCGGCAAATCCTACATAATGTATCAGCAAAATGCTCAGCAGCGAAATTGCTTCTACACTGGGCGGCCGTTTTGTCATCATGAATATATATCCTTATTCCTTCTCTGAGTATCTGACTGCAAATGGAAAAGAAAAGAATTATCTGGATACTATCAGCACAAGTGATAATGCTCATGTGCGGTAAAGTAACACACAAGAATTTGATAG